>Ga0307512_10001461_pt1 | contig 33350 bp, 23 predicted proteins | sample 14_EM_MG_FD_200267 | JGI IMG/M metagenome (GOLD analysis project Ga0307512, IMG submission 200267) | Populus trichocarpa ectomycorrhiza microbial communities from riparian zone in the Pacific Northwest, United States - 14_EM | ecosystem: Host-associated > Plants > Roots > Unclassified | place... | reverse complement strand
CAATCCCCCCCCCCTCCTCCCTACTTCCCAAACCACCTCCTCCCCCACCCCCTCTTCTCCTCCCGCCCATCAAAACTCCACCCTCGCCCCCTTCCGCCCTTAACCTCCTCACACCTAGCCACGTCCTTGCCCTTCGCTTGAGGAGCATAACTCTTGGCCCGTTTCATCTTCCCACTAAGTCTATGTCCTAGCTCCGTAATCCCCCACCCGGTCTCCTCCCTGGGCACCTCCTGCTGCATTGCCGCCAACCGTCTCGCCAATTCGCCTGCATCCACCACCGCTCGCTCCCCTGAAAACACACTTAGTGGCGTCGACCACCCACTCGCGGGCATGCTGTCTGCTAATGGAGGCGTGGAGTAGCGGAGCAGCTGGACTTTCTCGCCGTCAGAGGTGCGGGTGGAGGTGTACACCCAGTTCTGACCTATGCGGGTGGTGTGTGCGGGGAGGCGCGGGGAACGGACGGGGGAGAGGGTGTTGTTTCGGTTTGCGGATTCGCCGGTGCCGGCGGAGGGAAGGGATAGGTTTAGTTGGGGGTAGGTTAAGATTGAGTCTGGTGTTGCGGCGAGGGAGAGGGAGAAGTCGTAAGTGATTTCATCGAGGGATGTGGACGGGGAGGGGGAGAGGAGGTAGCGGATTGTTGAGTTTTGCGCTGATAAGGGGAATACTGAGATTTGCAGGGCGAGTTTTGACCGGTAGTTTGGATCCCGCGGACTTTGCCAGATGAGAAGTTCGTCTTCGCGCGGGGAGAGACGAAAGCCCCAGTCCCGTGGGGCGACGGAGAAGGATAGTGCCATGGGGAGGTGGTAGGCGCGCGCCGCTTCGCCTGTAGAGGCATTGACGAAGATGATGCGATGGAGGTTGGAGTGGGCGGGGAATACCTCGGCGACGAGGAGTATCTTTCCCGCCGCGTCAGCTTGCAGGGAGTGGAGATTCTCCGGGCGCACGGGGAGATTGCAGGTTACGGTTTCCGTTTCGAACTCTGCGGGTGTAAGTTTTGTGATCGCGAGGACCCCCGAGGTATCCAGCTTGGTGATGAACGCTAGGTAGTGCGTGTTAAACACTGGCCGCAGCTTCCGTCTCCCCGTATACACCGACGTAGATAGTAACGCGCTCCACAGCGTGCGCCCGTCCTGCTTCCCGTCAAGGATCAATGCCAGACTTCCCCCCGCGCCGCGCGGGTACAGTAGTAGAACTCTATCGCGAGAAAGGATAATCTCCGCCTTCTCCCCGTCCAGTCGCAATGGCGCAGGGATGATGATGCTCCTCCCGCCGTCAGTGAGGCAGCGCACAGTGACCTCCACCTTCCCCCCGTCCGTCTCCGAGCTCTCGACTGTGAGGAGGATGCCCAGGTCGGCATCGAATTCGTGGAAGCCGGGGTAAACGCGCTCCTGGCTTTCATGCGGGGGCGGGTACGAGAGGTCAAGGGATTGCGTGTAGGCCCCCGTCTGTAGGCGGCGACGGTGGAGAAGGAGTGTGTTGAGGGTGTCATAGGCGGTTTCGTGGATGCGCGGGGCGAAGGGGAAGTGGTGGGTAAGGAGGCAGTCGCATACGGCTGGCGAAGCGAAGGCGCGGAAGGAGTCGCGTGAGACGAGGCGGAGGGAGAAGATGTCGACTGGAGAGAGGAGGATTGCGAGGAGCTCGAGCAGCGCTGGCGGGAGGGAGAGAAGGGTCGCAGAAGCAATAGGAGTAGTGGACATTGGTAGTGACGGGGTATTGAGTTCGCTGATGCAGACTTGCTTGCGATGGCGGATGGCGGATGGCGGAGAACAGATCGCAAAATATCTATGCACACGACGAAGAGGTATGAAGAAGGGCAAAAAGACGTTGCGATTGGTTTCGGTTGTATCTTCGGACCGGCTCTGCAAAACTTGCATGTCGATCAGAGGCGCAGGATTCCAGTGGCGTTTCAGCCTGGTGCAAATGAAAAGACCGTTGACCGAACACCCCGAGCCGAGCCGCCGGAATCACCCGAGAGCTGCAGGAGCAAGCCGGAAGATCATATCGCCGAATCCCGATCACCTGACACCGAACAATCACCGACTCCCCAACGCAATGAAGCCGCTTGCGTATGAGAAAGCCACTGTTATAAAGAGCGGACCCGCTCGACCATCCCTGCTGGCGGAATACATTCTACCGGCGTCCGGAGCTTTATCGGCGGGCAGAGCATGACCGACTTGCAATCGTTTTAGAGTTGATCTCGTTCCAGCCTCCATGATCGATTATCCTATGGGTGTAGCAGATTTTGTTCGCTCACTCAGCGCCAGCCTGCTGGGCGTCTGTTGGGTTTCTGTTACGGAAGCCCGGAATGGGTGAGGGTGGTAGGGAATATACGTCCATACCACGTAGAGAGCAAGATACCGACGAAGGGATCGCATGTGCATAGCGGTGGGTGCGAGAGACTCGGTGTTGCATTTACGTAGCTGGCCTACCCTATGGGACTGCTGTGGGATGGCCCGAGCTCCACCACACAGATAGACGGACGAAGTCCTCTGCCATACGTCAAGCCAGTCAATTATTTCCACCTGAAAACGACCCCAGGCCATCGAGAGCTCGGCAATACGGGGGCTTGAACAGCTGTCCATCTGTACTAGTACCCTTATGAAAGCAAAGGCTCACTCTGCGGTAGCGCTAGTTACTTTTGGCGGGCTTTGTTTTGTCGAAGCTGAGCTTTGCGTAGCGGTAACTTCCGCAAGTGATGTCAGCACTTTAACATCTCCTGTCGCGTCAGACATAAACTCCCAGCACCGCAACGGACATGTCCTCAAACCACAATGATAATAACAACAACAACGATGCCCTGGGAGAGCAAAGAGAAAACATCAATGAGAGGGGAATGATGAATGTCGGACTCTGGCGATCCCGACGACCCCGACGACATTAGCTTCGTAGTCAAAATGTGCTGAGGGCGTCGAACGGCTACCGGCTGAGCGGCGAGGGGAAATTCCCGAGGGTGTCCAGGCGAAGTTTGCAGTGTTGCTAACCCTATACTCTGAACCGGTACCTCCGATCTAGGTGCAGTCTGCGAATTAAGACGACTCGGTATCCCACGCTCCAGGCAGCTATCGATGGCAGCTCCATCAAGGATCCAAAGACGTTCGTTACAGAATACTACCGTTTTGTGAAGGAGACGCTTCGATTATGTTCGTATTCTGCAGCGCTGCTACGAAAAGTTTGCTCGGCGGCTACATTACTCGGAGGGTGGTGATAGTAAGCCGAGCTAGCACGGCCGGACGGAGGCGTGGAAAGCAAAGGTTCCTGACAAAGACGAATTGCGCCTTCCCATCACGGTTCTTTCCTTGGCTTGTAACGACTTACTTTGGCGCCAGTTTGTGGGCTGCCGTTTCTTTGTTTGTTTGTTTGTAATCATATTGTATTCGGCCGTTTGCGGCCATGTTGCGGCCTGCCGTCCCCAGCGTTGCCATCGCTGACTACGAAGATGAAGCGGGTATTTCTAGCATAGCAGAGGAGGAAGGAGGCACCCGGATGTGCTCTTGTTTGATGGGTTTGCAATTGCCTAAGTGAGATGAAATGAGAAATAAGGCTGAATGGGAGTATACCATGGGAGTGATTGTACATGGCTTCGCGCGCATTGTTCTGCTAGCCGCTACTTGACCAAATACCATTGACAGGCAAATACACGCTATGGAATCCGCCTCTCCTTCATTCAATGTTTCCAGTGACTAATCCTTCTGTGTTTGCGCAGACTTCGATGCTTGCAACCTACGCGTTATAAATGTACAATCTATACGCGAAATGTAAGGCATTGACAAGTAATTTCTTCACCTCAAACACTTATAGGAGGCTATACCGCCAGCCTCAAGGCAGTCACAGCCAGAGGAATCACAGGCGAGGGGAAGCAGGAATTAGGAATGATCTAGTACTACTGGCTACGCCTTGTCGCAAAATTTTCTCTGGCATGAAACGGTTTATTGCAGTCCCTGGTTCGTCGAGGTCGATATATATTTTCATACATACACCCACGGCTCTCCCGGAGGATCATGGCACCTAATCTACTACCTAAAACAAAGGAAACCCGCCCATCCCAGTGCGTAACGCGTATGGGCTCCCTTCATCCGCTCCCGAAATAGCTGCATACTTGGTCTAGAGACCCGGCGCCGCCCTGCTCGACATTCTAACTACCTGACCATTTCCCATTCTGACTGAGCCGCTGCCTGGCTCTTCCCCTCCTCCAATTCCGCCTCCACTCTTCGTCCAACATCTGTATTTTTCAGGAACCAAAGTACCGCCTTCGTACATTTCTCTTTTGCGAACAGCCGCCTCCGCGAGCCGCTTCGTGAGGTATGCGAATGACGTGAATCCTCTTCTCCCATCACCCTATAGCTCTTCCCCCCTTCTTTGCTCCCCTCTTCGCCGCCTGATCTGTCTCCTCGTTTCCTTCAGTGCCGGCGTATCCTGACACCCATCTTAATTCCACCTTAACATCGCTCTCATCCTTAAGCTTCTTGACCAGCTTGTCGATGACCTCCGCCTGCCACTATCCCGGCCTAGGTTGTAGGTTCCGTAGCCTGTTCAACGTCGCCTGCGCATCCATGAAAACGCATACCCTTTCTCCCGTCTCTCCTACCCTTTGTCCCCCACAAGAGCAAGGGCATTAACGATCGCAAAGAGCTGTGTTGTATTCTACACCTCCTTGTTCTTGCCAAACCCTCGACCTCCACCTGCCTTCTTCCCTCCAAAGCCACGCCATAGTTAGTGCTTCGATTGTCTTGTCGGCTGCCATCCGTGTAGATCTCCCATCCGTGGTCTGTCGGTCGAGGTGGATGTTGATGGGTGGGAATGCAGTTGGGTAGGACCGAGACACACCCGCGGCAGCGATTATAAGGATGGATGTGTCTTTCATGGCTCGTACCGTACAGCTGACACTAGCGGAACGATCATTAGGAATGATGTTGCAGGGCGCGGGATTCAGGGTTACGATAATAGACGATCATTCGCCAAACTACTGGTCATTTTGTCAGAAGATAGAAGAATTGTTGCAGCTATGTTTAATTAGGTGCACGAGGATCAAGAGATAGTTTATATATAATACCCAAAAGCAGGGTCTCGTTCTGCCCCTAGACCAACTAAGCCCTGATTATCATATCCGAGCACTCGGAGCTGTTAGCCCCTCATATTGTTGCATGTGTACTGGATCGTGAGTCTCAGCATCGTCTGATGTCTTGTATGAGAATGAAGACTTGTATGAAGATGGTGGCTGTATGAGGATATGCATCAGGATCAGGGTGATGCGTCTCATGTCAGATAGAGCATACGCGTACGCATATGGGAGGTTGTACATATACGGGCCTCTGGCGAGATAGAGAAGTCAATCAAGAAGTTACCGAACCATCCAAAGTAACACATATCGTACACCAATGCTTATTCCGCGCACAAACTCTGAACTGGCAAACGAGTAGAAGGTCACCCCAGAGATGGATGGTTAGGGGTGCCTGGTTTATAGTCTCTACTGTGTCCTAGTATATGATTGAAACAGCGAACTACTCAGCACTCAGGCTATGTAGCTCGCGTTTCGAAAAGCGGCTGATACTGACGGATGAGGTTCGAGCGACCTCAAATTACTGGTTTCCTTAGGTACGGGGCGGAAATGACAGATTTCAGAGATGTACCGAGGTTGAATGTCAGTGGATGGTTGCGGACGAGTGAGGCTTTGTGAACGCTGGAAAGATTTTCAATATTTTCTATATCAGCGCGCCCCGAAGCTCGAGCTCCTGTCTCTCAGAGCTGCCTCTGAGAGTCGCTTTCGGGGATTGGTGATATCTACTATGGGAGTACTACCGGAAGCTTCGATGAAGATAGAGTTGAATCGAGGGAGAAGAAGTGGACGAAGGAAAACACGCAGGAATAGCAGGCTGAGACTGGGAGGACGGAACATTGTATATTATACTGTAATACTTTTGCACGGATGATATGACTGCATCTTGCTTCTGAACAGTTTCAAATGACCGCCCCCAGGTACATACACAAATCTCTAATGACTAGTGACTTTGGAACTTCATCTGTCTGCATAGTAACGTTTCGTTCGTCTCCAGTGACCAGCAGCACTATCCTTCCAGTCGGAAATCTCGTATGTTTTGATTGTGTAAAATCTGCCAGCCAGTGGCGTGAAAGTTAGGGGACCAGAAGAGACGAGCCGAAGGCCATTCTCGTACCAGGTAATCCCGGCTCATCCCATCCTTTTAGATGAATAACCACATGGTTATCCTCCTCAATAGATTTCAATCACGGGTGGTTCGTCCCAGGACTATTATCACTATTCTCAAGTCCAGAAAACAACTCGGCCCTAGCACTACTACTAGCTTAGTCTTAAGTATCGTCTCGGCTTGCCCGAGAGCATATCCTTGGCACGCCTTGAGGTGATGACCCGAGACGGCTCGTCCTACGCGTATGTAATACTACGGTCCCATGCATGGCATATTGCATTGGCGTATGCTGTCGTGAATACCGGTGGCGGTGTTGTAACGCCACTGCATGGTTTTCGCATGCATTTCGCATGCACCAAGGTTCTTCTGGAATACTTGGAGATGCATTGGTGTAAGGCAATAGATGGGGATCCTACATCCTGTGTGACAGCTGCTCTCGGAAGCTAAGTTGACAATTTCACTCTATGCTCCGGTCCTTGAACTTGATTGCGGTGGTACGCCCAACCTCCAAATCAGCCCGCTTCGGCAGAAATTCAAATTATTTTCAGTGGCGATCCCAAATGGCATTCGTCCGCACTCAGACGCTTAGGTTTAAACCGCGCATTGTTGCACGCTGGGATGGCGCATAAAGTCATGGAATTACATATGGTGGGAAGAAATTTATATTACAACTCGGAATTTCATCACAACACGATAAGCTCCCTAGATAAGCCATAAGCTAGGTCCCCTAGACCTCGATTTCCGAACTCCTTCCCACTGGATGAGCCGCTGTACCACTCTGAACGCGGAGTAACCTAAATTTCGGGCTACTAAGGCGTCGGACTTTGAAAGGTGGGGAGTCGGTGGTGGGCGTCATAGCCAGACTCTATCGAAAGTCCAAGAGATACGTTTACCGTGACAGCCATTAAACCATTTTGGCCAGCCAAACAATGAATTCGAAAAGTTTGTTTCTGCGGGTACGCCTATGATGTAAGGATGTACGCGCACATATGTAAGGGCTTAAGAAGCCAACTGTGCAGCGTGACTACGGCAAATCCCTAACACTTGACTGATGGTAGTGGATAGTTTGTTCAAGTTAGTACCGCCACCCGTGGTGAAAAAAGCTTATTAAATCCCCAAGACATCAAATTCCCGGTTGTAACCATATGGCTAGGGGTCCCCTTTGGTACTCGCCACCTTCCACCACATTACGCCGAATAGGCAATGTTTCCTCGACCTCCGAAATCACCCGTTGGACACCAGATTCCATACCGAAGCAACGTACGGCCTGGGCTCTGCGCGTTCCAATCTCATTCCCGAGAAGCCTTTGAATATTTCCTCCCCGATTCTTTGTATTATTCTTCCTTCTCCAAATCTTTCTATTTTTCTTCCCTGCGTCTGGTGACACTAACAATTTACCAATATAAGATTGCCCATTGCCCCCACAAAGAAGTTGCAGTTCACATCTAACCTATCTTGCCTGTTCTGCCCCGAGTATCGGCGATTCCAGTATCTTTCTTCGACAATTACCAATCTCCGACAAATTACCATCAACAATTAACATGTCGATCAACGAGATTGAGCCAAAGAACTGGACGCCGGATTACAGCGCCGACAATATCAGCAGTACCACAGCTCGCCCAGGCACGACTGCAGTCACGAACTCGGTCTTAGAGAAACTCGATGTGACCCGATACAACCCAGTCAAGACCTTTGGCAACCCTGCTCCACTGTATGTTTGAGGCGTTGACTCCGAGTAATGCAAAAGCTAACCCACTCGTAGGGCCCTAGCCGGACTTGCCATGTGCTTGACGCCGTTGTCGTGCCAGCTCATGGGATGGCGCGGTGCCGACGGCAGCGGAATTGCGAACAAGTGAGTCGGTCAACATAATCGCTCATAATCAGAACTAATATTCGGATACAGTGGCGCACACGTTTTCTGTGGAGGTCTCTTGTTGTTGCTAGGGGGAATCCTTGAATTTTTCTTGGGAAACACCTTTTCCTTTGTTGTTTTCGGCGCATATGGTATGCTACCAACACTCCCATACTGTCCAACAAAGCTAACACATGAGACAGGTGGGTTTTTCCTCGCTCTCGGATTTACTCTGATACCGGGTTTCGGGGTCCTTGGGACATATACCACCAGTACTGGCGAGTTGAGTGCCGACTTTTACAATTCCTTTGGTAAATCCCTTCGGTATAGATATACTCGACCGCCACTAATGGATGATAAAGGATTTTTCTATCTCTTTGTTGGCTTGCTCAGCATAGTCTTCCTCATCTGTTCGCTCCGCACGAACGTAGTCCTTGTGGTCCTTTTCCTAGCATATTCCATTGCGTTCCCTCTGCTGGCAGCAGGTGATTGGCAGAATGGGGTGGGCAACAAGGAGTTGGGACACAAGTTGTTGGTTGGTGGAGGTGCCGCGTGTTTTGTGGTATCGATGATGACCTGGTATGCCTTGATTAACAGTCTGTTGCAGTCGGTGGATTTCCCTTTTGAGCTGCCGATGGGAAATTTGAGCTCCTTGTTCTCTGGTGCTAGCCAGAAGAGAGAGCAGAGACTAAAAGGCGAATCAAATGTATAATAAATAGAATAATAAGCGAAGCCAGTTATAGGTCATAATATCCTCGGCGTCTCTCGTAGGCTGTAAAGAAACACAGTGTTTCACTCTGAGGCATGTGTAACAGTTGCCGGAGTTTCCCAAAGTTTTTCAGAACCTTCGACAGTAATAAATAGAGCCCAAGGCCGTCTTAATTCGAGGTTGTACTTCGAGATGACCAAACAAAATCCGTGTTGAACGGATCATCAACGAGGTCCCTTTTGAAAGATATCGAATTAAACACATTGTGGAGATTGCCTCAAACATTCCACATCTGATAACCGTGCGCATTTGCTTCGTCTTCGTAAGTACGTGCAATTGCAGCACGTTTGAATCGATCCTAATCGGAAACCAAGAGACAGTGATCTCAACTGTTCCAGCCAACTACATAGCGAGCTAAAGCGGTGTGGGCTATCGAAACTGGCCTGGACAGCTAGTTGGGCCCAAAGTCCACTGACTGGCTATGTGCGTGATCTCTTAATACCTTCCCTCGTGAATCGCCAGTAAAATACCAGTTCTTTCGAGCGAAGTTCCGTAAGAGTGATGTTCCCACCTGACTCAAAAAGGCTTCTGCAAGATATTTCCCCAAGGATTAACAATTTCAAGGGTTTATGGTAGGGAAATTCGGAGCTAAGACTACTTTGAAGGTTTAGAGACCTTCCCCCCAATGCAGCTACATACCTGAGGGAATTTGTTTCGGGTTTTATTGCCGGGCTGCTTGGGTAGGTACGTTATACCCCGAATTGGACCAACCGGCACCTACGCTCCCAGGTATTTAAGGGTCGTTCTTTCGAGACTACTGGCACGTCAAATGCTCGAGTGGTTGATGAGAGAAATCACTCAATTCCGAAAATCTTCGTGAGTGAGGAAAGGCGTTTAGTCGTCCACAAAATGAGCCAGTACTGATGGTTCCCCGATATCAAACGGATTCCCATTCCAGTTTGCTTGACTGATTCATGCTGTAGGCCAGAAGACAGAGCGCGAAGGCCTCTATTATATGTGCAAAAACAGTACCTACCCATCCCTTTTCTTACAGTACGCAGGTCACCATTGTCTGAGAGTCCACGCTCGGAGATCAACGCGTCACATCGCCATCGATACGTACAGTTACCTATCGACAGATGCTGTACTGTCGACATGTCGCCGACCTCGGAGCTTGAGCTCAGCTTGCAGAACTCAAAAGCACCACCAGAAGACGCGGACCGTACCGCCGCTATTTCATTTCGGGGCATGTTCAAATCGGCATATCTAGGGCCATTGTCTCGTAATTGGAAATTGTACTTTCGCCGGCGGGCAGCTCGGAAGTACTCGGCTTAGGTTTTAGCGTCTATGACGCGGTGCGGCTATCATCCAGGACTAGTGGTGTTCGTTCCATTGTTCGCGCGGTATCTATTGGAAACTAGATAATGTTGGGCACAGGCCGTGAGCCGTGAAAAAACTACTACGTTGTCACGAGATCTTATCAGAATCTTGGAACGATATCGAATGTCATAAGCCGCCGGAACATCTCAATCTTTACTTGTATAGAGGTCAGGTAGATATCTAGGTGTATCATGAAAAATAAATACGGCATTGTCGGCAAGAATTCAGGCACCATTGATAGAGCCAAAGTATTCCATCTCAACATCATAAACACAATGGTCGAAGCAAGACAATGCGGTTTCTAATACGGATAACTTGATATCTTGCAACTCTCTAGAGAATGTGGGGGCAAATACCCATACCAAATTCGGTTTCTGGTTCCTGGTTGGTGGTGATCGGCAATGCTAGAGACAGTGGTCGATTTTTCGAGTCGCTGATCTTTCAAGCTACATTTATTGCCACGCAAGGTCGCTAGGGCGGCTCTACTACAGGCCAAGTTGTATTACTTAAGCCACATACGTGCTAGATACCCGTAACTTGGCAACACCAGATCCGGCCGGTGAGGCTGGAGATAGGTAAACTCATTCCTCGGTCGGGGACGCGAGTGAGGTAGACCGTGTCTTCTTTAGGGAAACGCCATCAGAATCCCCTGCTAGCGGTGGAATCCGGTATTCCCCAACTGATACGGTCTGGCGCTGGCACTGGTGGTCTCTGCGATTCTCACTGTTGAACCCCCCCGACATAGCTTCCACCAGTAAGTCATTACGGTCCGTCCACGGAAACCCAGGAAATTCCTTGTCCTGCCCAGTTATTATCGATGTTTGCGCTTTGTATTAAGTAATGCTACAGGCAGCACATGTGCACACCCGGCGCGAGTATTCGTGGTAGCTCTAGATGGTTCTACTGCTTGCGGATTCGATCTTAGTGGGACAGTGAATCAAGATATTGCATGATAGGTCTCTGCCTTCTCATGCCCGGAGATGAGTCTCGTATGGCCGGAGGTGAGTCTCGTATGACCGGAGATTGCTGTCCGCCTGAAAGGTCTATACATAGATGCGTACACAAGCATTCGTACTTGTACTCTCATATATATGTGGCCTTGTGGCCCTCTTAGATAGGATACAATCAAGCTTCTCGATCCCTACTTTGAACACAAGAGACGTAACCTAGGCGAGTGATAGTTGTGAAGATTTGTAGAGTGGAAAAACGCCAAGTCACACGGCCCTCCTCCATCGTTGAACTTCACTCAAACACTATATAGCGGCAGCATCCACAGCGGCCGTAACAATCACCTCCTCATTACAGTGGCGGAGCAACCTTCACCTTCCTCTGCCGTAATCATCAAAGCTGGTTCCACTCCTTCCCTGCACCTCCAAGCAAGACATTCTCATAGGCTTAACGTTAATCACATCTTCCGCTCCCCCAAGTCGTCAGCCTCCAACGCGGCACTCACTATTTCTGCGGTAGCTCTACTTCCAAAACACTAGTACTGTGACGTCCCCGAAGCAGCCTGGATGTTGGTTTGGGGTTCAACAATCCCGCTTCGAAGTGGCGCAAAGATTATATACACATTCGACATAAAACAGCGTAGAGTCACCAGTCTGCTAAACTCGATACCGCCAGATGCTATCGATCGGATTGATGCGGTGGTCCTAAATATTGCCACAAGCTCCAAAGAGGATGATCAAACTCTCAAGGGCATCAAGGACAAGAGGATTTTATCATACGCCACACCTGCACCGAGAGCGCCGGAAAGTATGCGTCTTTACTCGTTACCATTGCAGAGGTTCTGTCTACCCCTGACGACGGGAGGAGCTTCCAGGATATCTCGTCTCTTTCGGAATCAGATATCATGGGCCCGGGAATTGATCCAAGTCTCACCAGGATGCAGAGACGCTCTTCGCAAGGAGCGAATCGGATTTGGCTACATGATCAAAGATTGAAACCGCTCTCCTACCGACCGAGAATACTCCTTTTCGCACGGAATTCGAGTCCCAGACAAATCCAAGTTAGTCAAAAACACCGCCCCGAGGTATAACTTCATGAACATATCAACAGGGGACTATAAATGACCTTTTGCCACACACGGAGAACTGTTGCTTGCATGGTATCCCACATCATAGGGTACACGTCAGACAAGACCTTCCCATTACCATATTTCTCAACATCGCTCTAGTAAGTATTTAATTCTGCGTATCTGTTGGACATATATTTAGCTATCTGTTAACTAACAGCACTAGATGTCAGTGAATAGAAGAAGGGTGGGTTGAGGTATCAATTTCAAGTGTCCCTGTTCTATCGCCATCGTCACCAAGGTTGTTTATAATAAAAGCAATGCGAATCAACATCTTACACATATGGACAGACCGACTTTCTTTCAACACTCTAAGCTGGGGACGGCGCATTTTAAGATCATTTGAGGAATCGTTAGAAGGCGATGAGGGAGCCGCTTGGGCCCTCGCACGCCCCATACATCATCACTCGCGAATACCCGAGAGAGCCAGGGAACCGGCCCGGAATATCTCGTGTTGTCAAATCGGTCCGGTCCGGTCTCTCGCCTCGAATCCCGGGACGAGTACCCGCCAAGCCAAATGTTCTTCGTCGGCAATTTTGCAGGTATTTGCAAGACACTTCGGCGGTGTAACGAGATCTAAGGCATGTATATTAGCACCTGTGATATCTTCAAGGTTGTCCGAGATACGAAGGTGCCGGTCAAGCACAAATGAGTCTACAGATATGCAGTTGGAAATATGAAGTTTCGTGCGATCAACGTATGCAAGGGCGGTCCCGAACTTGCCAGTAGCCATATACACGATGCAATCTACAAAGATGCTCTCGAGGCTTTTCAACTTCGAAAACCAACTCTGGGAATTTATACACGCCGCTTATTATCCGTAGGGTATCCTAGGTAGGTACTTTGTGGGGAGAAAAGGAAGTGATCTCCATTCTTAGCGCTAACTAAAACAGCTATAAGCGCCGGATACATCTTATCTCATGTGATCAAAGCCACTTATCGTTATAAATCTCATTAGCCTACAGTCATCCCGTCAACCTCAACCTTCTCCAAAGGCATCCATCTCCCGAGAACTGCTGTGACTTCGGGTTCTCCGCGGGTCCGTCCACACCGCCAGCTGCAGCACCCATTACTAGAGATTGGATTTAATAAGAGTCACTTAGTGAAACCACTAAGATGACTTCTGGCATTATTACCGGTAGAGTGGTACCATGGTGTCACCCATGGGTCCAAGGTCATCTCGACGGAACTAGTCTCGGTCGCATATTTAGTAGAATGTAGCATATAGAGTACAAGTTACGGTGGCGGCTTCGCCGCCCTTTGGAGGCGCCCAGATAGATCGTCTCCAGCTCGACTCCCAGGTATACCTTTCAATTGCTCGGAGGGTGCCAAAAGTTGGGCGCACTTCCAGATATGATATCCAGTCCTGGCAGCTATTTCACTGTGCTAGAACATGTAAAGATAATCTAGTGACATCTATGACTCCATTTGTGTGAAGGAAAAAAGTTGAATGCACCACCTGTCCTCTCTACAAAATACCACACACATGGTGCCATGCCACCCTCCACATCAATAACTGCCTGTATCCAGGTGAATATCATCTCGTTGCACAGTCACGTTTTGGTATTCCTCTGCCCTTCGTTCTCTCCGATCATCCCAACCAAGTGGTCACTGAACCCATACGCACAATCCAACATCTTGACAGATAGTCTGTCACTTTTATGCAATCGGCTCGCTACATGTATAGGTACAAATACAAGTTCATTCTCCTCAACAAAGCCCCATGGCCGGTTTCTTCTCTACTACAAATTAATTATAGACTCCATTTCCATGTACATACAACAATCTCAAAATCTCCAAACTATATACTAATTACAAGCTTCTTTCGCTAGTAGCTAGGGCAGTTACCACGATCTCCTTTGTACTGAACGTAACAAGCTTCCCTCTGTGTCTCGCACGGCAAAAAATCATCTAGGCACTTTGCATTTTGGATGCAGGCTTCTGCCTTTTTGAGGCAGTCCTTCAATTCGTAAAGAGTCTCAGTGCCAGGGGTGGCATTGGGTCGGGTGACGGTGGAAAAAGTAGTGGTGGGAGCTTTGTACGTTGCGTCCTTAGCGGGGGGCGCATTGTACTTGTTGTCAGCGGTGGGAGGCGTTTTAGACTTGGCGTCTTTCTCGGAGGGCGTATCGTACTTTGTGTCGGCCGCGGGAGGCGTATTGGTCTTTACATCTTTCTTGGGAGGCGAATTGTACTTGTTGTCAGGAGTGGGAGGCGTATTGGGCTTTGCATCCTTAGCGGGAGGCGCAGTGTAATCTGCGGGAGTCGAGCAACTGGGGGCTGGATAACCTGAGCCTGAGGCGGCGGGGGTGGGCATCGTTGCGTTGCCTTGAGGATAAGTTGGCGGGGAGTAGATGGGTTTTTCGGGAGTTTTGGGGTCATCCTTGGAAGCGTCTTTGGAAGTGTCCTTGGGAGTGTCCTTGGAAGTGTCCTTAGGAGTGTCCGATGATTTTGCGGGGGCTGATCCCGGAACATACACCTTTGGACCGGGAATCTGATATGTTTTCACATTGGGGTCATTGACGTTCACAACCATACCAGGATCATCAGGGCTATAGGCGCCTGGGAACTTGACACCAGCTGGACGTGCGGTTCCCGTACCATGGACCGCAAGGTTGGCACACATGGGATAGAATTGGGCCTTCCCTTTCATGTTTGCCGAGTGCAATGAGACGAGCTCTTGACGGATCAAGTAGTTGCCAGCGACGATGTCGCTCGGAATCGTCACGGTCCACGTCAGGTTGTTCGCAATGAAGTTCGTAGTAGCCCAGACCCCATCTGAACCGAGTCCGGCCTCGTCAATTTTAAAATAGTCCAGCTTGTTCGGATCCGCGTCTTTGCAGTCGCCTTCGCAGTTGGCCATATACGTCATCACCGGTCCCTTGTGGTTATCAGGCCAGGGCTGCCAGTGGAATTTGACCTTGCTGCCTGCTGTGGTCGGTGCGACGAGTTTTGCTGGTTGGGCGCCTACGTTGCAAGCAATGTCGGGAAGGGTCACATCTACTACTGGATTGTTCATTCCCTTGGGGAACGCCCAGACAATCCGCGGAGGATTCCCCCGCTCTGGATCATGGATAGGGTTGTAGCCTGGATAGTCGACGCCACCAGCTCTAATTTCGTCGACGATTGAATGGGCTCCGGCAAAGATGCCCGAGCACACTGCGGCGAGAATGACCGAAGACTTCATGGTGATAGCTTGCGGAGGAGTTTATCGAAAAACGGTATGTTAAATAAAAGAGTGAGGTCAACGCGAAGAGTGCGAATATACAATGAATGGTGCGAAGCTATCAAAGCCTTCGACAAGCAAAAATGAGAAAAAGAGTGGAATGATGTCGAATAATCGATGGTGTAAGAAAAGAAGCAGTAAGGAACAAGCAATGTTCAAGTACTTAAGTACTTATACCTTCTCCAGTGTTTAATTCAGTAAGTCTTCCCTGCGTAAAGTGATAGAGTTGTATAGAGAAACTGGACTTCCTGTCCTCTAGTTCACAAAGTAAGCTCGGTTATCACTCCATGCACGTTCGCAGGGCTAAAGCAACAATCCTTTTATCTAATTATCCTGTTGTTCCCAGTCGCCTGGTCATAGGCGACATCCGTTACCCGAATCAAGGTGAACCCGGGAGGGCGTCAACAATTTCCCATCTATCGGTGACTAATTAGGCACTGCAGGTACGCAAAGCTCGTTGGCCCATGTGCAGAAATATGTGCGGATAATTGTTGGCGGTGAGACGAACTCTCTAGCCGCGCGAGTTTACGAGCTGGGCCTGATCCGGGAACGAGAGTAGGATTATTATCCAAATCCGTGTGCATATGGAATCGCAGGGCAGATGCTATATTTTCGGGCTACATGTGTAACCCCCGGGCCGGCTGTACAAAAGAGTCCATACGTGTACGGACGAGGAAGTTTGTTGTTTACCCCTCTTCGTCACTCCACTTGCTATCGGTAAATTAACAGCAATGTTTTAGCCAGCAGTCCACTTGTTGGGTTACATCTTTCAGGTAATTTAACCGCTGTAATTATAAGTATAGAGTAAAAACTGATGGTTTGAAGTAACCCATAAAAAAACCTTCAATTCTGAAAATTTTCATACCAAGAGCCACTTAAGCGCTAATGGTAACCCGATTGAACGTTTGAAGGTTACGTTAGGGTTTTGGATTTGCCGAAACCTAAAGAAATAGACGAAATTATACGTCTCAAGGGTTCCTAGAAATCATGTCATGGATGGAGGTGCTCTAGGTGGTGAGATGCGGTGCAGGGTCCTAGGACAGGGTACAAGGTCGTGGATAAATAAAGTCTGAAATGATCCTGTGATGTGAACTACACACAATATTTACGGGTAGTTTGTAATCTGGTTTAAGCGCTTTGTTGCTGGGACCATTGCAAAAATCCTACTGAAACTAATCCATTGGGTCGTCTTACGCGGTCATGGCACGACCTCGTACTCCGTCTTCCCGGAAAAAATCCCGTCTTAAACAATCGGACTCCGTGGATAAAGTCTAAAAAATACCCCATTGTATCCCGCGTCTAGGGGTTCGTCCGCGGAGTGCTTGCCCTGCCGCTGCTGGCGTGTTAGGTTGACCCCTGATGAGCAAACTATAGATATGAACCGGAGTGATTCCAATATCCAATGCCCATTCCACCGGATCTTTCTATCTTATAAAGGACCAACCGTGGTCCCGATATATTAAAATGGTTTCAGAAAGCACTCGCAGCGCTCAACGAAACCGTTAAGCCAGAACTGTAGAAGATAAACCGGTTCTTAACTCTAGTGTTATTCCTACGATTTGTCTGAAGCGAGCTTTCGATGCCTTCGTTCTTGAGTAGGCGCCATTTGTTTTAGGTGGATTTTTTTAGGACCGGTAGTAGTTCCAAAGCCTATAGAAACGATGGGATAGAAATCCATGAGTTCAAGTAGCATCAGGTGTAAGATTTTGGGGCAAGAGTTCTGGTGGTGACATCATGAGCTTGGCTATTTAATATCCTTTTATACTCGGGTCTAGGGGTAAAGGATCGGACACTCCTGTTCTGGTATCAAATTTTGCTGTGTGTCCAGGGTGTCAACTGGGGGAAATTTAAGGTGGAAGTCAGTACACTCCCCAGCTTTACCATTCCTGTAATTATTCAGATCACGCTTCACCTAAAATTGTGTGGCACTCTCTATTTTGCCATTTCTGTGTGGTTTGCTAGAACAGGAGCGTCTGATTTTTTACTCTCAGACCCGAGTACATCTCCATGCACCATAGTACCTATTTCTAGTACTCTTGAAAGCATGTTGTAAAGCACGGGAGCAGTATGTTATTAACTGGTTCCTGACACATGTTTATGGTATAATGGGATCCGGACGTATTTGGGGACGAATATCGTTATCGATCATACCAGTCCAATTCTTCTCCTCGACAGCCCGTAGGTATGGGAGAGGCTCTGCGATAAATTGTTTCTGTGAAGATACCATTACATCAGTCGCCGGAACTGATGTGTTCATTTTATCAAGTAGATCAGAACGGACATGCTGGCACTAAGTACGCCGAGGCACGGCAAAGTGCGTAGCTCCATGTATAGTGGTTTTGCAGCCCAGCATTTTTGGCAAAGTAACTACACATCGATTCAGATGATTGAGGTAGGGTCGTCTTACTCCACTCGATTTGCAATTGTTACACTACGCTCCGGAGGAGCTAGCTGGAGGCAGTAAAACAAGGCGAAAAATAACCTAGCAGTGCAGGACGCAATCCGTAGCTATAGAGAACAATTGAAAGGCTAGACAAGAAAGAGATGATTATGGGATCATGAGGGTGATAGTAGGGTAGGTGCGGAGAGTTCCATCTAAGCGTTCGTACTAAATAAGATGCGGCTCTGCTGCATGTCGCACTATACTGCTTTTAGCATTGGAATGACGATGATTCTTTGAGTGGTACTAGAATAACAGCCGGCAAACGACAGTTTTAGTGCAACCGGCTATTTTTTGCTGCGCGTAGGCCCGCCGTATCTAAAGCCGTTTACAGACTACGACAGATTATATATGGTGCCCTCCAGCATGTAATGACGGAGTCTCGGTGCCGAATGAATGAAATCCTGTCACCGCGTCAGCTTGAGATTGGGGAATAGGATAAAATGGAATTGAAAGCCGCGGTATTTGGAGATATACTACGCTATATGAATTATTGATATATATCGATGCTATATCAACACGATTGGTCCGGTGTGATCTCTGCTTGTATATATATATCTGAATGTCCATCCAACTTTTAGCTAGAAATAATAACGATTGCTGTCTGCATGGGTTCCAATATATACTTAGTATGCTAGTTTGTACATTAGTTGTGGGATTCAAGCTACAGACACCAGCGTCCCATTGGTTGTGGCATATGGACAACCTTTGGTGTTGGCTACACCAGCCTGTACTGTCACCCAGAAGACTAAATAGCTACATTGTCTACAATTAGCATCTCCAGATGCCGAGTTCCGATCGATGCGGCCTGCGGTTATAACTACCGGCGAAGGCTTGGGTTAACCATCTGTGACTCGGCTGTGGCTTGAACCTGAAACTAGCATGGCTACATTTGTTTTGTTTTATTTACACTGACCCACCGCCTCAAACAACTAAGTTCGCGGATGTTCAAACTATCGCCGCTTCTTAGAATTTAAGCAATTTACCGACTTGCACCTTAGAGGGTCAGACAAAGATCCATATGGGGAGCTCCAACCGCAGCATGGTAATATTTGAGCATGCGCTCTGTTCATACGACAATGGAGAAAGAGCAAGTAGGAAATTAGAAACTTAGGTGCGGGTTGTGACTGCGGATGCACCGGTACACATCGCCAGTGTGCACCATGAAACAATAGCACTAGTTCTATGAGGCCCTGGTTTGCGATTTAGCAATGAAAATTGGCAATAATCTTGTTAGATGCTCATTCGACAAGTTGCTGTGAAGCCGCGGCAGGATAATTCGTTCGACCGAGGCAAACTCGCAAACGTTTACCTTTTCTCGAACTGGAGAAACCCTGAATTGCGTATAAATCATCTCAAGCTAGCTTAGGTGGATGGCTGATCATGGTGATGGAATCGCCAGGTAACCATGCAGCAGGCTCAAAACCTACAGGCCTCCAAGACTCACAGGGGTGATCCTTCTCCCAGGAGTGCTCGGCTTACACGTTAGAGTTACATTGGTATTCTCGCCTCAGATAGAGTGTGGCCACTTTAACGAGGTATAGAGCGCGGCACTAGCAGGCTTAGGGGGGTCGGTGGAAAGACCAGCAGACAGAGCTCTGGAAGGCGGTGGGAAAGGCCACGGGATGGAAAGCGGGCAGATGCCGGCATGTGCAAATCTCTGAGCTTTTCTCCATGGAAGGATGCGATCAAGCGGTGATGGACTTCCTGGCAGCGACTGACGTCGGGAAGTTCCCGCCAAAACTAGCGGAGGAGCCCGGGCAGGAGGAGCAAGGGCAGGGTTAAAGGTGTTTGGACCGGGGGCGGTCTGTCTCTCGTTTCGTCGATCTCTCTGGTCTCTGTTTGGTTCCTTGTGTTTCTTTCTTTCTCTCTAATTGTGTGCACTTGATTGATTTTCCTTTGTCACAGGGGACGACGGGTAGCAGGTGGGAGCTCCGCCATCTTGCCGGCTCGCCCGGAGGCGGAGGGGGGGTTTTTAGGTTCTGTCATACTCTAATTAGAGTGAATACAGTATGAATAAAACAAAACAAAAAGCTTAGGGGGGTCAACGGTCAAAATTGAATCCCGCTCTGCTAACACCACAACGAAAACAAGATTTTCTTTACAGAGCGTAGGTTAATAGAGAAGTGTGTGTAGAATAGCCTATCACACAACTTTCTTTCTAGCGTCAGCGATAATTGCTGGATGACAGACTTGTGGGTAGAATAATCTTGTCTCGGTCAAACGCCTTAAACTTTTGCCACTGCGCGGAAGCTTGTTTGTTGGGTGAGCGTCTAATGGAGACTAAGAATAAGTGCCGTAAGAAATAAAAAAGGGGAGGGTTTAATCCGATTATAACACACATTGTAGTTGTAATTTTTTTTCCACTGCTTAATTGAGAACTATTTGTAGACCGTTTTGGGCCGTTACAAGATTCGGAATTATCGTTTAACGTTCTGCTTCAACAACGGTATAATATCCATCCTGAAAAGCTCCCCTTTCGAATTCTTATGGTAATACTGCGCTTTCTGAGTATAATATGGAGGGCGGTAGCCAGAACTAAAATGGTTTCAAAAGTCGGATTTTAGTATGGCGGACAAACTTTTTGGAGCCTCAAATTACAAGAGATGCGTTAGCCGTGGCAGATAATTACGCTCAAGAGTCTGTGCCATGACGCCAGTGTGTTTCCACAACCCAAATATGAACAAGTAGCAGTAATAGTAGCATTGAAAATTGTCACAGAAAGCTGACTTGGCGCCTTCTTTTCTGTAGAATGAAATCTGATTTCACAGTTCTGTGGGGTTTGTGAGTACAAAATTAAAGATAAAAATAGAGAGTACTACTGGACCTTTTCCATCTCGTAACGTAGTCGACTAGTCATACAAAGCTACTCGTTTCTCCCTATATGTTCTACTCTAGAGAAGCGCTAAGAAATAGTAGACAGCGTAGACCTGGTATATACCTTATCTAGAAGTGTGCCCGATGTCTATTGCTCCGGTCTTGGCTACATTCATTAGATAGTTTTCATGTAACGTCACTCTATCTCTAGTATGAATCTTAAGTACTGTACTGACTGCCGTGGTTCGGACGTCGGGAGTCGGCACTGTGGACTATCCGGGCTTTTTTTTCCATGATATAAACAGTGAGAACCTCACGCCCGACATAATTAATCACCAAAACTGTCAGTACCCTATTATTCGACCAAAATTCAAGTGGTCAAAGGACGCTGTCCGACGTCCGCGGCCGGACCACGGCGCTGGTGGCCAGTACAGTGCGGGATTCCTGTCCAAAACTCATCCCGTTGATGACCGCCCGCAAGTGATTTCAGAGTCATTCCAGGCCTCAAAGTTTCAGTCGTAGACGATTATTTATGTCATCCAAATATATAGCACTGATGGTGGCTTCGCCGCCCCGAGAGGGACGTAAATATACTGAGCCTTTCTCGAGCGGCACCCAATTTTGTATTCTGGATCTGAGGGAGTATGCAGTCGAGTATAGTGCCCCGACTTTGTCAAAATACGTCAGCACGTCGACGTGCGTATAGTGCTATATTTCAGTCCAATATACATGTACTTACTCTATACTTAGTAGACTCCTAGACGCGCTCAACTCCACACCGCTAGGTATACTTGACTCCATCCACCCAGGTGCGCTTGACACGATGATGCTACGTACACTCGACTACATACTCCCTAGCAGCGATCGACCCCTAGTGGGGATCAAACTCTGTAGCAATCAACTACATGCTCCCAACGGCGACCGACTCCCAGCAGCTTTACGCAGGGAATTAAGAACGGTTGTAATATTTACAAGAAAGCCTCCGCATATGCAGGTGGTAATCTCCCGGCTGTAAACCTTCCGACTGGTCGATTGAACCACAGGCGAGCCGATGAAGTTCATGGCAAAGTACTGCAACAAATTCCCTAACTTTGAGCATATAGGGGATGAGCAGCCCTCGGACATCTGCCCGGTTGCTTTACCTCCTACTTTTCTGCCTCCTATTCAGGTGGTGCAGGGAAGATGACGAAAAGGATAATGTCTGTAGCGTTAAAGATATGCTGTGTAGTGTATATGCGTACTGATAAGCTTATAAAATAATATGAAGTATGGTGGAGTAGATAGACGACGGTGTTTAGATGGTAGCGGCTGTTGGGCTTATAACCCGTTGCACATGTACAGGAAGAAGCTTGCGTTCATAATAATTAGGTACCGATTGTAGAGAGAAAAGGGAACTTCAACTAAATGTTTGGGCTGGATCTAGAAACATGTTGGCTGTACTTACAGAAAAGTTCAGTCTCTGCGGAGGCTGGTTATACAAAAAAAGATTTGCTGTACCGCAGCTTAGGTTTTGAACGCGCGCCCGGTATTATAACATTATGGTGTTTACAGCACTTGACGTTTACAACGCCCTGCCCTGCCAGCTAAGCTAAGTGAGCAGCTCGTTTTTTTACGGAGACGTACGTACTGGCTCACCGGACTTAGAGCCCTGCAAAATGTTTTGGCTGGCAAGGAGTATAACTCGAACTGGCAGCAAGACAATGGAGGAGGAAAAGAGTGGTTAAGTACCACAAGTTTTAAACCTGTTAATTCAATAATTTTATCTAGAATTACGAAGGGTTCATAGCTAGATAATATTTGAGTACGCTTCGGGAGACTACACGGTACCGAAAAACGTAGGACCCATCCCCGACCCGGGTCTGGATCTCAGAGGTGGGCCCACTTTGCGTTTTCTCCACTGGAATGGAACGGACCATCCCCTCACACTCTGAGCATTCAATTATCGGTGAGTTCGGAGCTCCATCACTCTCTCTCCTGGCAATAAGCATGCGCTACCCACAGAAGCCCTGCCCGCCTCGCTAAGCTCGAAGATGTCCAGGTACCGATTCTCAGTAGGTAGGTGCAGAAGTTTTAGTCTGCATGCATAGCCGTGTCATTAAGAGATTTGTCGTGCTAGGCGAGTCAACCGTACCAAAGTCCGCAATTTGGCATGAACACATTGGCCTAAGTTTTTGACCGTCGTACATACATGTATAGTACAGGGAAAATTCATTGCTGTATTTTATGCAAAAGTTGGATGCTTGAGGCTAGTCGGCTTCTACTGAACGTCACTCCGGGTGTTACGGACGATGTATCTACTAGGTATGTTATTTAAATGTATGTAATTGTATATATAGATTAATTCTAAAGACATTGTGCATATGTTTGGGAGATGGATAAAGAAACAATCCCTCTAAGGAGGTAAAGGGTGCACACGGTATCATTGATCTTCCGCTTCTAACAAACTGCTTCCCCTATCCGCTCTACGGCATTAGATCTGTCTCAAGTTGCTCATTTCTCCCTCTCATTTCTCATGCACATGTGCTGACTGCGGACACACGGTCGGTTATACATACTGTCGGCATGGACTCCCTCTCTCGGGCAATCAATCAGCGTATCGAATATCGTGGGAAAAACGTCTATTGTCTCACAATGTTCCGAGTTCCCGGTTGGACAAGATAGATGGTTGGTTCCAGGAACTCGGAGTAGAGTCGGACAAACTCCATGCATGTCTTATGTACGGTTCTCCGAGATTTACTTCCGTAGCATTGAGTTTAAATATGACTGGCCCCCAAGCCGAACAAATCGAGTGTCGGAGCACCTAACCGAAATTTCGGATCCTTGTCCCACGCACCTGAGCGTTAGAATTCAGTGACAGATGTATCGGTAGCCAGCAAGCCGTTGGAACATTCCTTGGATAAAACGCACAGAAACTTTATATTTTTATCAACGCGGCAGGAGGAACCATCCGTCATTAGTTCATTCTTACTCACCAAGCACCGTGATCTAGCAGCACGCGAGACTCGAGGGCAACCTACTAGAGTCCGGAATTATAGATTGGCTGGTTATCCCCATGCAAAACCCGACCAACAGCGAGCTGCCGGACTTAACGCGACCTATAAATCCCTCACCACTCCCCAGGACAATGTATGATCAATCTCAAGTAGAGCCCCTTATTGTTCGGACCATCGGTGTCTGATGAACGTGAAGAACAGGGTTAGGGCTGCCTGCAAGTCATTGTGTTCTATACTTAAGTGTCTTCTTTCTTTTGAAGACACTATTATATTATAGGCATTGGATGTGTGGACAAATTTTATTTGGCCTTCCTTGGCCACGACGAGGTGGTTCTATCGCGTGGTATAGATTCGTATTGGACATATGCACATATACCTTCTTATGCATCTGCTATAGTCCAATCCATAGTACAGTCGCATCCGAGCAGATCGGCAAACAAACCAACAGTTACGGTATGGTTAGGGCCACGGTGTCCAGCTTTTGCCTCTGGAGGCATAATTCAGATCAAGTCGATGAAAAGCCCGCCTTTGGTCGTCATTTTTGAACAGCCGAATAGGTGAAGAAAGCGACCTCTGGTTCGGTGGCCAAACGCGCCCTCGGACTCACTACCGCCACGTCCTCGAGTGGCGGGATCCGTTCGGCTGACCGCGACCACGCAGGGCCCTAACCAACAACAGCACTAGTGCGCCTTTGTTACGTTACCTCGGCTCTGCGTAGCATTCTGGGGCGGAAACTGGGATCTCGGAAGCGGTGGGGAGTTGCGAGACAGGAACCAACGGTCAACGACAAGTAAACAGAAAGGGATGCACGGCGTGGCACCCAACGTGCAACCATCATCCATCATCAAAATCCTGCAGCTGTTCCGGAATTCCCATACTGGCTAATTGCTAACCCCCGTCGTGCTTATCCTCCTCCATACAGACAGGGTCAGAATCACTAATCGCGCACAACTTAAACACGACCACCTCGCCATCTTCATCCCCCCGCCATAGTCCATTGGTCCGAGAAACCTCCGCGAATGCGACGATGCAGTCTCTCGACGGAATGCGAGCACTCCAATCGCCACAATCGTATCTGTTGCTGAACGCGGCGGCAGTACCACCACCACAGAATGCCTCGACGTCGCCTCCTTTTATCCGCATTGCCAGCTCAGAAAACGGAAGCTATGAATATGATGACGGGGATCGTATGGGGGGAAACGGAGGATCAAACTCACCTCCCCCGTTATTATCGGCGGGGTATCTGGGTGCAGCAGGAGGAGGAGGATCTGCAACGTCCTCAGCACCAAAGCCGAAGCGAAAACGCTCCCTGATCGCATGCAAGAATTGCAATGAGCGACGGGTGCGCTGTGATGGGGCTACAAATGGGTGGGATTCCTTTAAACGGAGAATATATGCAATTGAAACTAATGGTGTAACCATTCAACAGTCTTCCATGCTCAAATTGTAAGCATGCGGGAAAATCCGACTGCCAGTTTATTGAGTCCAAGCGAGTTCGGTAGGTTGACTGCTTCTTGTTTGTTGGATATTCTGAATATTACCTTTTGTTACCCACCGTTACCGCTACAGCTAAGCCACAATACGTACAGAGGAGCACGCGGGCGCTTTGAGAGTCGAGATGGGTTGATAGGATCCTCGACATCCCCTGCCGCCTCCGGATCCTCGAAGAGACCCATAACCCCGTCATCAGGAGCTGACGGAGGTGGTGCCCCGCGGCGGGCACGGCGCCACTCCATCACCGGCACAGACGGGGAGGAATGGAGGCGGCTCCTACAAAACCCCACCTCCGCCAACCGCTCCACAACGGGGCCGGTGACGTATCTCGGCGAGTCCTGGTATCTCTCATGGGCAGTGCAGGAGCAGATGCAGAGCGATGACAAGCTGTTGCATTTGCCAACGTTAATGATGCAAGACGACGGTAACATTTACAACCGTATCAACAAGGAACTGTGGGAAAAGGGCGCCTACGTCCTCCCGCGGTACGAAATACGCGACCTCTTGATCTCGCAGTACTTTGAAGTGTGCCATCCTATGTACCCAATTCTCTGTAAATCCGCCTTCCTGCATTCGCTGCAGACAAATACATACTCGCACCAGCTGGTACAGGCAGTGCTTATGGTCTCTACCACCCACTGCGACTGGGCCATTCTCCAGCAAGCCGGCTATGTTTCGCGGAGAGAAGCGGTGGATGGGTTTTACAAGCGCGCCCGGGCTCTGTGGGACGGAGATGTTGAGCCCGACAAGATCACGAATATCCAGACGATGTTTCTGATGCAGTTCTGGTGGCGAGCGGTGACGGATCACAAGGATCCGCTGTGGTGGTTAGCGGGTGCGACACGCCTGGCGCAGTCAATGGGGCTTCATCGGTCGGCGGAAAGAAGTAGGTTGAATCAAAGCGACAAGAAAATTTGGAAGAGGATATGGTGGCTGTTATTTGTATGCATGCCCTCATACCGATTGAAACCGAGTCGAAGGTAGAACGACGGAAAAGCTGATAAGCGACCACCATAGCTCCGAGATCGCCAAGCATCTTCACATCTTGGGAAGCCGTTGATGATTTGCGCAAAGGACTGTGATTTGGAGGAACTAGAACTTGACGATCTGGACGGCGAGGTAGACAAAGTACAGGGACTAAGCCTTCTTGAACACATCAAACTGGCCAAACTCAGTATTAATCCTACTCCGTCATCTCTTCAGCTAGTCGATTAACGTTTGTGAAATAACCAGTAACCGCTGTAGTAGAATGTGAATTCTCCCCTGAGTCAGCAAGGGATATCGAAGAGAAAATGGCTCTCCGTGAAAGCTGCCACCAGAGACTGAGTGAATGGCAACAGAACGTACCTGAGGAACTAGTCTACCGACCCAACACCAACAACCGATATGCAATGACTCTGCAGACTGCGTTCTTTGCGCAGCTGCTCCTCCTGAACCGTCCCGCCATATACACGGATGATACGCTCCCGGAAGTAATCCGAAAGCCGTCGAAAACGATTGCCGGAAATGCCGCGGACGCAATCACAAAGATCACCGACGACTTAATGAAGATATGGGGAGCACGGTACATATCTCAGTATAGGTTTTTTTAGTTCCGCTCCACAACCAGCCCGTAAAACTACTAACTAAAGAATAAATAGCATGTCATGCATCTTTGCAGCGATGGCAGTACAAATGATCACGCGACGAATTACCACGGAACCAAAGGCAGCACGAGACGCAAACCTGAAACTCCAGCAAAACATGGCACATGTTGCCCAGCTCGACAAGATCCTACCGATGGCGGGGTGGATTCATCGACGCTACTCTCGGATCCTAGAACGCGAAGGAGATTTGGATGAAGCCCGTAACGTTTCAATCTCGCCCCCCAAAATTGGACTCGCGAACTGCATCGCCATCCCTGCCATTGTCCCATCCCAACGGACTCCACCACCGCAGATGCGCACAATCACCGAGGAGGAGAATAACCATAGCGACAACATTAACGGTAATTCGAAACCAAAAGACGATGAGTGGGGTCACGATTGTGAGCATTTACTGAATATGGAACACACGCTCACTGCCCCGAGTATGGTATTGGAGCATAATATGAGCATGGATGGGGAGGAGAATAATGGGAGTGCGTCTAATTTTCAAAAGCAGAGGCAGCATCAACATCCAGTGCAACCACAACAGCATCAACAACCGCAAGGCTTAAGAGAGGAGTACACCCATATATGGCAGGAAAATATGGATATCAACGGTATGCAGTCAGAAATCCACGATTTCCGTTGGTTTATGGATAATGTCGGGAACGAGGAGAACTTTTTTCGGTGGAGCCAGACTGCCCAGGGAAGGTAGAGGGTCTGGGCAAGGACAGAGCAGTGATCATGATGATGGGCTGGAGTAGTAGACGTTTTTCAAATTCTAGTGTAGTGTATGATTATGTATGAGGGAGTTGGAAGGAGAACTAGGGTTGTTTTGTTTCTATATTATTTATTTCTTTGGTTAGCGTATATCGCTTCCTTTACTTGAGTTTTGCTTTGTTAGTTGTGAAAAGTATGTATATTTTGATACTATCATCGGAGGGTCTAGATCTGAAACACTTCTAACATTTAAGCCACATCATAGAAAACCCCGCGGAATTTGCCATCCCATTGCGAATCCCAGCAAGTCAGCCCACATCGATGCGGATCGGGTATATACCCCAGAGGGTTGGCACGGGTACCAGGAAACTTTTAGACAGTAGGAAATCTTGCCGTGGGTGATTGACTACCTAGTTTGGTAAGATATTCTAGGAGCTTGGACTATCAATAGGCGACAATAGAATGGGTCTGGAATGTTAGTTAGATACGGGTCCCTACGATAGGCGAGTGCATGTGCACCTCATCTCGGTATGAAGAAGCCCAAACCTTACATAGGTAATTTAACACTGGCTTTTTTTATACCCTTGTTTTTCCGGACGGCGCTCCCAAGATCCGAGGTATTTGCTTAGATCGCCGTCCCAAGGGCTGTTGTAGGCGTTATCTTAAGGAACCAATGCTAATGGCAGGGCTAACATGAACGCAAGGAATCAGTGGGTAAGACCTTTTCAGTATTTGAACCAAACGACGAAGCGAAAGCTGGTAATGTGGTGAGTTTTAGTACCGATGAGTATATAAATCAAGAACTTATACCAACAGACTCATTTGCATGACAAGTAACCAGGTATACTACCCCTAGATATGTATAACCCGAGATCATCCTCGGCCCGTCATAGAATAGAAGAAAATGCAGTACAAACGCTGTGGCTCAATGCAGTCGTGTCATCGTGAAATCATCTAACCCCCTCGGAAAGGTTCGGGGCAGATAGTGTATTGATGTCGTAGCATATGTGCCTAGATATGCAGCCGGGGAAGTCTTCCACACCTTGGCCTCGAGATAAAACCGAAGAGCATCGAATGCCAAATCATCATGCTCATCACCGCCTCGCCAACTTATTCAAGCCTCATAACCAAGAACAACAATAAGGAATATGCTGCAACGCTGATGCATGTTACCAGCGTAACGACCTGTTTTATGTGAGCCCCAGTTGTCAGCGAGATGCTCTGCCAACACCTTTTGGCGGCCAATACTCACATTCCCACTAGTTCTAAACCTCCTACCTTCTCCATCTTGAAAGAACTGCTTGTTCCCGCCCCGCCTTCGCAGAGCAGCCGCCAGAAGTATACAAAACCCGAACACGGCAAATAGCGCACCGATCGGATAGAATTCATGTGTAAAAATCTTGAGAACGACTAGTGCAAATGAGAATTGGCTTAGTGCGGTGCGGGTATATGCGCCTTCGAAGGTTCGTTGGGCGGCTCGCATCTCGACAAGCTCGCTTTGCGTCAATTCGACGGAACGCGCGCGGTGGCCGCGGAAGCGGTAGCGGAGGGAGGCTCTTCTCTAGTACGCGGTTAGCAGAGAAGTGGGACGGGGAAGTGGGACGGGGAAGTGGGAGAGATACTTCAATCATCACAGCAGACGTTGAGTGATCCGCAGCAACAGGGTGGCGATGATGTGATGTCGCGTGCCTGTTTAAATTTCCGGTTAGGCTCGGCTGGACAGCTCCTTACATACATAGCTACACTGTAGTTTGTAATTTAGTCTGAGACATAACAAGCGCGCTAATAGCTCAGTTGGGAGAGCGTCAGACTGAAGTCGCAATAACTCGGGGTAATCTGAAGGTCACCCGTTCAATCCGGGTTTGGCGCATCTACTTTTGTCCTATTACTTTTTGGCTCATCGCAGAGTAGCAAAGCATATTGAAGCGGCATTAGACCTGGTCCTGTAAGAGTTCAATGTTGGGATGGCATTTAAACAACTTACCGGGTCAACGTGCTTGCTTGTGTATGAGTAATGGGGTATATCCTAGGTGTTTAGGATGACCCTGCAGTCATCTACTAAGTATCTATAGAAGGTGGTGTTGCGACTTGAGATCTAGATACTATAAAACAAGCTCTCGGGTTCGGAGTCAGATTCCGGCACTGAGGAATAACACGGAATGATCCGGCGTGTGTATAGGACGATCCCGGAATGTCTATTATTTGCGCTTCATTACATATAGTCATGCGTCGGTGCTGGCGATTGCAGTTTTGGTAGTTGAAACCCGGGAACAGAGAAACATGTGGTTGAAAGGACGAATGCCCGAAGTTCGGCGAGGAGATGAGAGGAGAGGCCGAAAATTATGGCGACGCCACCTACTACGGATGTTGCACCCAATTTCTGTTTCAAACTCACCCCATTCGGTCTCAATTCCTGTGCTAGGGGATTTACAGGAGATGCGGTATGTACTAACAACCCGTTCAAGGCAAACCGGATCGTACTTAGATTCTTGGGGCACAAATACACTCGGATACGTAGAGATTCCAACAGTGATACTACATGACATAGGTTTCCGTAGTCTAGTCACACATTGATCGTCTACAACATTAAAGCGTGTTTGCATTCTATGGTAGAATGATATAGGTATTCTCTCCTCACGCAGAGATTGTTGTAGGATGCTAAATTTCTGGTTTTTGCCCAATTGATTGCTACGATAAAATGACTAACCTATACTGCCGAACAATAATAAAAATAAAGAATCACCGGAATATAAAGGACATAGGACATAGGGGAGAATAAACGACAGAACCGACGAACACAAACAATCGCCCCAGTTTACAAAACATTGAACCGGGAATTTAAACCTCAATTCTCTCCAGTCCCGTCCACTCTGTTTCGACACCATCTATGGTCGGCAAAGAACATCCGGTTCCTTCTACTCTACTACCTTCTTCTCACATTCACATTCGGAGTTCCAGAACTACCCGCAAGCACAGGTGATTCTAAATGAGACCAGTTCTTCAAATTGGTCACATCCGTCGCACCATCCGGTGACTCAAGAGGGAACATATCTCCTCCTCTTCATCAGAGTGATGCTATTTTTCATTGATGTGGCCGCAGCCAGCATACCGGCAGATCCAATGGTCCTATTCTTCTTCGAACGTGTCGAGCTTCTCATCTCCGATGATACAAGATGTGCTGGAGTTATGGTAGGAGATTAAAGGCTCGGGAGTCGATTCTGTGTCGCTGCCGTCAAGTGGGAAGCTAGAGGTGATACTGAGAGCGGAAGACTTACTGTAATGTTGGAGGTTAACTCAGAAGCGTTTGTCTTGGGTTTTCTTGCAATTTCCATGAAAATATGATGAACAAATTCAGTACTGGAGCAGGAGGGAGAGGTGCGATGGTGCCAGATGCGGATCTCAAATATATAATTCTGACTCATAGCATATTGAAAAGGGATACCCAACCGACCCTAAGTGCGACCGGTTTTCGAATACGTCTTGATAAAACCTAGATTTCATTCAACCGACCGTAGATGTATCTGTATACTCTGGTCAGTCGTCTGTATTTCACTAAAGCTTGTCCACTGTTGGGGTGCCAAGTGTTATTGCAGGTTGCACTAGGAGATATTTTGGGCTGTGGCTGGGCAAAATGAAATATATTACTGCTGAACAAACATCTCGGTGCTGTTTATGGAGCCCCAAAAGCTTCAGTTGATTCTTTGGTGCAAGTGGAGCATGACGAAACTAACTGGGTAGCTGTGTAACTTCGATTCACTTTCGCCTGCACAACCTCTCAGAGTCGCCGACTACTGACTAAGTCATCCTAATCAGGCGCCGAAACAGCAACCCTAACTGGCATTCACTTATCCGCTGGCGTCGGTGTTTTCGGGTCTACCTTCAATATTGCGATTCAAGTTGCTGTTTTCCTTCAGTGCTTAAGAGTTACGGTGGTTATGGTGGTGTTTTGATGACCTGTGTTTAGGTAGAGGAAGAACTGCGAAGAGAAAGCGAGAACGTGTCCACATACTACTTTCGATTAAAGAAAGGCTGAAAACCAGAAGCAAGAGAAGAGTATTAATCTCCCATTATTGTGTTTAAATAAGATGTGAGAAGCCTTCTGCATGTTTTCATGCATAATTCGCGGCATTTCTCTAGTGGGTTCCTTAAGCTGTTTGCTTGTCGAATCACCAGTCACATTCTATCCAAACCGCCAAAATCGATTCTGAAAAACAGCAGATCGTATACTGTCGCACGGCACATCAGCCTGTCGGAGGTTCCCACCACGTATCATAGTGTTACACCAATCTATGAGGTTGCCAATCACCGTTAAAAGTCAATGCTTTCCTGCATATCGCATATGCACGGCCTGAAGTCCATGTAAGTACAATAGCTTCCCCGCACCCACCCTTCCTAAGTCCTTTCCTATTCTTTCTAAGGAATTCGACATCGTTTCAGCATCTCGGATCCTCCCAAACAGCCACCATGATTCAGGACCTCACAAGCGACGAGACATACCAACACAAGATACTTTCTCCCATCGGCAGCACAAAGCGCGGGACATACCATCTTAAAATTGTTTCTCCTATTGGCAGCGTAACTTGCGGGGGGTTCGAACAAATGATAAAAACCTTCTTGGAGGATGTTTTCACTAGCGTCGACGATAATGATGATCACAGGCCCCCGCTGGTGTATAACGACCATTGGGCAACGGTGCAAGATGGGATTTCCGCTGTTGAAGTAGATTTGCGACACTATACCCCTTAACATGGCTACTGCTAATTCGTTTGCTATTACAATAGGTTTCCTTTAGGCTCTCTCCTACCGTTATTGGAATATCATTCGAGTCCGCAGCAGAAGACTTTTGTAACCGCGTCTTCGACCCGAAGTCTCACTGCTTCGTCAATAAACTGACAACGAGGTCCATTCTGGGTCTATCTGCCACCTCTGACTCCGAAGTCTTCAGGTACTACTGGAATAAGGCGTTCTTTCACGAAGCATTGAAAAATAGCCCCGCATTCCTACATACCATATATACCAAGTTTGATAACTCTGATTATCTTCCAGAATGGTAAGACAGTCGGTGGTTATGGATATTAAATATGCACTAACCCCTAAAATCAGGGCGCTCGCACTAAGCTTTGCTGTTTTGGTCGGTACTAATATGTGGTATTTGAAATATGGAAAACCCGGACCGGGTATTGATGTTAAATCTGGTGCAGCTAATATTATGCTGGCATCAAAGGTTTTACGTAGGTGGATGGTAAGTTATCAGACAAATTTTACGGGTACTAGTTGCTTATACATTTGGTAGAATGGGAGTCTATTGGTATGAAACGGCAAAAGTCCGAAGAGATTTATTAGAATCTTAAAAGAAGTATACGAAGAAGAAGTATTGCAAGTATAACGATTTCAACAAGTGTTCGAAAGGTACGCATATACTGAGAAGAGGATTCGAGAGGAGATATTGTAGTATTCCGATCGAAGTCTGAGCAAGTCTAAAGAACTGTTCTCTAACCGGAGAAACAGTATCTATATATACAATAATAAATGGGTGATTGTCCGTGACCACGGTCGTGGATCAATAACCAAAACAGGAAGAGAAAAACTCTGCAACTGTACAAAAATACATAAGAACCGTAAAGAATATAACAGAACAACCTAGGGGCATTCTTTTAAGATAAGCGCTGATAAATCCCTCTTCCAACGGAACTAAAAAGAAGGTTCTAGACAAGTTCTAACCGAAACTTTCTAGACAACCTAAACATAAAAGATAACAAAAGTATTAAAAGTTATTAACACACCACATTATTCTTATCCATAAAGTACCATCTTATCGTAAGGAGAATACTTAAGAAAGTACAAATATTAGTAAGAGAAATG
>Ga0307512_10001460_pt1 | contig 33378 bp, 35 predicted proteins | sample 14_EM_MG_FD_200267 | JGI IMG/M metagenome (GOLD analysis project Ga0307512, IMG submission 200267) | Populus trichocarpa ectomycorrhiza microbial communities from riparian zone in the Pacific Northwest, United States - 14_EM | ecosystem: Host-associated > Plants > Roots > Unclassified | place... | reverse complement strand
CCCAGCAGTCCCAGTCCCGCCAAATCCACCCCAAGCCCCTCTTGGTCCCTGAGCAACCACTGATCCGCGCCTCTCCACCCACCCATCGCAGCCGCATGCGCCACGCTCCCCTGCGGGCTCGAAGGTGCATAAATACTCTGCTGGTAGGGGTACGCTATCAGCGGCGACTGCTGCTGTAGTATCTGCTGTTGCTGTTGCGGTTGCTGTTGTGGTTGCTGTTGCTGCTCTAGCGGAACCGCCATCCTTGGACTCCCCGGACTCCCGCTCCTCACACTCATCGTCGGACTTCCCAATTTCTCCTGCAGTCCCCAGCGTTTCCCCTCCCCCCTGCGTCGCGTAAGTATCACCGCCGCTTCCTCGGGGATCTCGAGACGCCATCGTCGCACGAGAATGTCAATTATGACTAGCGATCTTCGGGCGACGAGCCAGCATTCCCCCATGTCCTCGAGTGCCTGCAGGGACTGCACGATATCGCGCGTAGCCGTTTTCTGCGGGAGGTTGAGGAGGTGGATGGTGGCGGCGGAGTGGATGAAGTATCCTGCGACGTTGCAGATCTGGCGGAGCTTGTAGCGGTGTTTGTAGAAGCGGAGGTATTTGGAGATTGTTGTTGCGGCGGCGAGACATGCTTTTCTTGGGTCGAGGTGGGAGAGAGGAGTGGAGGAGGTTGAGGAGAATTTTAGGAATGGACGAAAGAGATGAATGTACAGGGTTTGGTGGAACATGTGCATCAGCAGTGTGCTAGGGAGGCTTCCGCTGCGCGCTTCGAGTTCGGGCGGAAGCCGTTTGCGCCACTCTTCCAGGCGAGAGAAGAGTTCGCCGAGCTTTTTGAATTCTGCGCCGACGCTGGATTTGGAGAGGTTTTTTGCCTGTGGCTGGTTGGAGGCCGGCGTTGGGTTGTAGAAGACTAGGAGGATGTCGTTGGAGATCTCACAGAGCATCGAGATTTGAAGGCTGATGGCGCGGATACGTGAGGGTTGCGCGGCATCAATTACGCCCTCGTCGGTGTAGGGGACCCAGTTGTCGCTGTCTTCGCTTGGGAAGACGTCGGGTTTTGGGACCGTCACCATAGCGCTAGGCAGCTGCGGCATGCGCCCCATGTAGTTGCTCCAGCATCTGTCCATGTAAGCCAGTACTACGCCAAGTAGGGGGGAATGGCACACTTGTCAAAGAGGAAGCAACCCCAGAACGTAATGCATCTGGCATCAACCTCCTCGTCCGTCATTTCATCTTCCTTCAATGTAGTTGGGTCCAGGTGAAGCCCCAAGTCCATTGCCATACGAAAGCTCATTCCAGAGTACACCCAACCCTTCGCCTCCCTCCCGCACCCTGCCTCGCGCACGCTCATCAGCGCGAGGGCTTGCACAGTGGTGAGACGAGGGTTCTCATGTTCATCATTTTCAAAGATTATTCGCTTTGCCTCTTTGAAGAAGTGGTCGCCAGCTGTAGCTGAGTCTTCCGGGTTTGCACGGGCCGCTTTCCATGTTGTAAAGTGACATCCAAGGGCGAGCATGATGTTGACGAGTAAAGGGGTGCAGTAGACGACCCGCCGGGGGTCTGAGTCTCGTTTGCCACGGAAAAACTCTCGGTAGAACAAGTCTTTGGAGAGGGTTGTGAAAAAGGGGTAGTGATAGGTGAAATAAAGCGTCTAGACATTGTGAGTGACAGCAATTAGGAATGAGAGCCTACGCACGATTAGGTGTAATATCAAGTCCTTATCCTGCGTCACCGTCGTCCACGAAAGAATAGGAATATGAAGCTCCCTTTGGCTCATGATGTTTGGTAGCTCAGTATCCGTATCCGATCCTTGACCAGATGGTAGCAGCATCAAGTTCGATGTCGCCCCAATGAATCGCACTTGGCCCTCCTCCAGCCGGAGCGCACCCATCTTCCCGCTCAGCTCCGCCTCTAATGACGTCGGCCCATCACCATCATCCTGCCAGATGCTTCCCTGGGAAGCCGGCGAGTCCCCCTCAACCCCACCCGCCTCACTATACCCATCTGCAAGTTGTTTCTGTTCATCGGTGATCCTTTCCGCCAGATCCTCCAGCGAGTCGCATGCCCGTATCTCTCGTACGAGGTCAACAACTTTGTTCTCGGGATACTGGGGGCGAGGATGTCAGCCCAGCAACATCTGTAACAGGTATGCCCAAGAATGGGGAGGGGGAGGGGGAGAATAAAACATTCAAAATCGCCTCGACCAAGGTCTGCAGCGTTCCATTCTGTGTCTTGAGGTTATCAATATCCTTCTTATACACACCCTTCCGTCGGTGGTCACTATTGAGATCGTACACGCATTCGGTATGGTAGACGGAGGAGCATGCTGCGCAGGCGGGGGTGTTGCCGTCGCACTATTAAAATCAGCAATCCTGCCTCCTCTGACATTGTAATCGCAAACAATGAACCTTTGATTTCCGACGACGGCAAGCAATGCAAGCACTGCTTACACATCGCCGCTTTGTGGGTCGCGAAGCGTCATTGAGTTTGTCTCGACCAGTCTTGCTGCCAGCGGTAAAGCGGGGTGGCTTGGAGGTAGGTGAGTGCGCTGACGATGAGGAAGCTGATGAGGCCATTGTGGAGGGTGAGGGCGGCGGCCGCTCCCGACGCTCACCGGAGTATTTCTAGGCGGAATAGTACTGAAGTGGGGCTGTCTAGTGAGGGTCAGCTCCGCACTTGGTGGCGGACCCTGTCGAAACCTGCGCGCAATGGCTATTGTTAGTGATGGAAACTGAATGTATCGTTGAACGTATTCGGTATATTCTTTTTGATGGCGGTAGTAGTGGTGAATGGTGCGAGTGGTGGGGGTGGTGGTGGTGGTGGTGGTGGTGGAGATGGGATGCCGCGATAAGATGTGCGCACGTGCCACAACGTGGGGTAATGCGACTAATACGCTTTAGGCTACCCAGCCGCAGCGAGCGTGGGGTTATCAGCAGAAATCGAGATGCCTAGATGATCAATTGGGAGAAATACAAGGCACAATCACTGCATATATGCCCAGAAAAGGCGGATTTTGGGCACATTATTGGGTCACTGGACCAGGGTGAATCATGGACTGTGGTTCGGAAAAGCATGAGCGCATAAAGCTTGATGGATTGAGGCAACAGAGAATTTGATGCTGCAGGATACATCTTACTGCCTAGAGCCGAGATGGTTATTGGTACCTGCCGTTGCAGGTTGCTGCAGGGCGGTATGCATTACGTACTGAAGTACATCTCCACTGGTTGCTTCAAGGGTCGAGACTCACCCGGAATGCCCGACGATATGAATGCGTTGGGCTTCGCGACCGGAGCTACATACCGTATGTCAATTGTAGCCCGATTCCAACGTCAAAGGTAACGAACACCTGCCTATCATCTGCTAGAAATTACACGATACCCAAACCCGGTACTCGGCATGTGACACGGAGAACTTGAGGACAAGGATACTGCTGTCAACTACCGGCAGAGAAACGATAATGGACGCTTCCTTGCACAAATTGGCCATTCTCACATCCTCAGACTAGCGATGACACACAGACATCTCGGGTGGTTTCTAGGGCAGGACAGCATGGGAATTTTGAAATCGCAAAATGAGTCTCGTGCTTAGACGTGTGTGTCTCTAATTCCTCGATTTCTCTGCTCGTGTGCCCTCATTCGTCTGCTTTAACAATATATTCTTTGGAACCCGATCACCAGGTTAGAGCGTATCTAAACGCCAAATTTTCATCCAGGGTGTCGAGCAATATCCAAAGCGGGGGTCAAGCAAGGACTTTCCGGTCTCCTTCAAGTATGGGAAATTTCTCCGCGCTTCTGGCGTCACTTTAGCGTAGAATCAAGGTATGTATAGTACTAATGTCAGAACTGCAATATCTGGATATAAGGGTGAAAGTATAGCTTGATACCTAATAAAAGTTGACCATGATTATACCACTTTTGAGTGTTCGCGAGTGATAACTGAGGGCGTACAGCTGTACATCCTCACGCCCCACTCGCCCGGGTACATAAGTCAATCAGACGGATTATTGAAACCTTGTTCAGAATGATAAGAATCTGTATCCTTCAATTAACAAGAACTAATGCTTAGCTTAGCTGGCAGTGTATGGCGCTATAAACGCTTGACAGGTGCTGTAAACGCCCGGTGATGTAAACACCAAGGTTCGAAACCTACACGCTCGTTCTTTTGCTTTCTTTAATCCGCCGTGCTTAGAGTAGTTACCCATTCACCTAGAGCATACGTCAGGGCTGTATACCTGAACATAGGGGTGAAAGTAGTGAAAGCAAGACCAATTTTGAGTATGAGTGGGTGATAATCGTGAGTAGATTCCTCTCGGTGGCGGTTACCGTTGTCCTGGCCAGACGGATTGTTGGCCATTTATTTCTATCATGAAAGTCCGAGTTCTTGCTATAAACAAGAGCTAATGCGAAGCTTAGCCTGCAGTGCATGGTGTTGTAAACACCAGGGTTCGAAACCTGTAGCGTTCATCTCTGGCGCGCGTGGTGCTATAAATGCCAGGTGCTGCAAATACCAAGGTTCGAACCCTTCAGTGCTCATTCTTTTGCCGCTCCCAGGGCAGTTAATAATCCCCTATTAGTAGTGTTGTATATGGACCCGACTAAGCTAACCTGATGGTAAGGTACCTAGCCGGTACGGCATAAGGCACCCAACTACCTTGTATATATCTCGAGTCTGTCTCCCTCTTCTCTTCTCTCTGTACCTTAGTCTATACACGCACACGGTTCTCCCCTTCCATATCGTAACAAGCAGAAGTCGTGTAGTCTAAGAAGCATAACGAGTGCCTACTCCCCTAAGGCCCTTCAGAGACTAAGATGTGCCGGTAGTGCCGGTGGACAGACTAGCCAACTCTACTCTCGGCGTCCTTGTATCCGAGTATTATAGCCCCGACCTGAGTATTCGTGTGGGCACGACAGCCCTGATGTGATTACATATCGTGGTTGTTGGAAATATCTGAACCTTTGAACTAACAACTACTGCCAGCATATCCGGCAATGAATAGTTCTGTAAACGCCAGGTACTGAAAACACTAAGATTCGAAACCTGTAACGTTCAGTCTTTTGTTATTTTGTCCACCTATCTCTCATTTTTCTATTATAGGAATGCCCACGTTAAGGCTATAGAACCTAGATACAGGTGAATAAGACTATGGTAGCTTTACCGCTTTTAGTGGCAATTGTTGAAGCAAATTCCATAAATTTCCTCTTTCGGGCGACTCTTGTTGAGAGTAAAAGAGAAAGAACGAAGAAGCTCAATTGTCTATCGATCCAAAGAGAGGGAAAACTATAAATTTATATACGAAAGAGAGAGAAGGAAAACTTCATGCCGACTGCCAAAGCCGGAGCCCAAAGCCGAGTACCAGTCCCGAGCCCTCCTCCTCAGCATGGGGGCACGCGAGGCAGATGGGGGCGGGCGAGGCAGGTGGGGGCAGGCGAGGCTAGTGGGGGCAGGCGATGCTGATGGGGGCGGCCAGCCACCGGCCTCATGCCCGAGTCCACTAGCATCGAAGACTAAGGAAGCCACCGGGCCAAATCCCTAGTCAACAACTCTTTTGTATTTTAAACCCCGTTTCGAGTCCTCAATAAACATGAATCGATGTCTAGCTTAGCTGGTGTTACAAACGCTAGGTGCTGTAAACACCAAGGCTCGAAACCCAGGTTGGTGCTGTAAACATCAAGATTCACTGATGCTATAAACACCAAGGTTCGAATCCTATATCCCCAATCTTTTATCCATTTAGACGTGTAGAAGGTTGAATACATTTTCTTCCTCAGAATTACTACTTAGATAGGTATAGTCAGAACCTAACTGCCTGATTTTGACAGCCCTGATTTGAGTACAACCGAAAGCAAACAAGAGACAAGCTGAAAGGAAATAAGAGGAAATCCTAAGCAATTTGCCCCCCACAAGCATCATTGACCTTCGTCTCGATGCCCGTGTACTGCCCGAGTAGAAGTTCCCGTATCGTTCTCTACTCCAAGAATAACTTACCCGCACTCGACCTGTGTGAAGAGTATGACTCGAATCACTACCTTCTGTCACGATCTCTGTAACTGAATATACGATCTATCATATACTTCTGCGGCCTCTGATACCACGGTAACTAACTGTATCCACACCGATCGATATGTCCACCATTTCATTCTCCTCTTGTACAGATGTACGGAGTCACAATCTTTGTACTTACTGTCTTCGATTCCGGGGCAAGTGAGTGCAAGTGTTCCCCTGCAAACCGGCAGTTCGGAGAACACGTCCATTGACTGTATTATCTCTCCGGATCCTTTCGATGGTGTCGGAAATAGTTAGGAAAGGCTGGCCCTAGAAAAGTGCAATAAAATAGTCCCCAAAGCCCTGCGTGGGTTTGAGGTTGTCTCGCACCCAGCCTCCTTTCTATTACGTGATTTTGAGCCTCGTACCTCAGCGTCTAAAATAACTCCCACTTCATGGAGTGAACTAGGGCCGGGGGTTCCATTGGCCGGGTAACATCTGGGTGCGAGACAAGATTTGAGGTGTGGTTGGGAGAATAGTAACTAGTGGTAAATGGAGAGGCTAATGAGATAGGGCAAGTACCTCGAAGCACCCTTTGCGGACCAACTGCTTCGTGTTTATTGGAAGAGCGGGAGATATGAATACTAGAAAACTTCGAAGTTACTTAGTACCTTGTAAGGAAAAGAGCATTCGTTAAACACAAGAATGGCAGTACGTAGTGTAAGAATATGTATTCCCGCAAATTTTCGCTTCTACAACTCGAGCTCTGGATCCACCTTCACTTCGACTTCACCCAGGTTCGTAACATCCCTAACTAGTACTCCCCCCCCCAAGAGCTCTTCCCATTCCTTCTTTAGCGCCAAAGGCTCCCTCGAAAAATCCTTTAACTGTAACGAGTTAACGTTCTGTTGTATGTTATTTTGAATATCTACTAGCATATTCCTCTCACGATATGTGCAACACTCATGGGACGCAGTGCTAATTCTAATTATCTTAAAATCAGTCACCAATCCATCTACTACCTCCTTTATACGACCCGCGATGTCATCTAATAAACTGTCCGCATCAACATCTCCAAATTCCATTGGAATCCCAATAGTTTTGAAGCCTTTCTGTAATGCAGCGAATCTTAAGTTGAAGCATGATCTGGACTGAATGGTACCTAAGCATCCCCCTATATTGAACAAGGGGAAACGGGTGGTGGAGTCATAAACAATGGACGCTGCGCGATAACACAAGACGACCTCTTTTGCGGCGGTGCATCTTTGCCCCCACATACCATCTGCTTCTAACTTTAGTATCCTCCAGATGTAGCATCGGCGTATCTTACCGATGACGCTCTGTGGTATGTGACAGTCCAGGCTCTTCCAGTTCTTCACCTTATCATCTGGTCCTGCTGTATTAACCATGAATTCACCATTTATCCTGATGCACTTGCGGGAGAATATTTTTGTTAGAGTGCCGAAAACCTCCTGCACTCTAAACACCCAGGCGATAAACAGCCAGTTCTCATAGCCAGGATTTTCAACATGCTCTCTCCACTGCTTCATCCACTTCTCATCCCATGGTCGCATGACTTCCGCACAATCGTAATAGTCGACGACAATAGCCACTTGCATCAAGTTTTCGAACGAAATCTCATCTGGAAGGAACTGTGGACGGCCGTGAATGATATACAGCATGGCACCGAGAGCCGCGGGATTGTGTTCCTCAACAACGATTTCAAACAGATCTTTAGTTGCGTTAGTGGAGGAGGTTGAGGCTTGATGGCGACGAAGTTCGACGGCTTCTGCGAACGACGAATTTGGACCGAGCATGGCGCGGAATACTGGAGATGCAGAGCAGAGCTGATGGGAAGAGACAAGGTATGTTGCGTATACCTCCGCTGTTTTTAACACGATTTGCATGTCCCCATACGGGCAGATTTCCAGGCGGACGATTTCTTGCTTGTGCTCACCGGCGCCCGTAGAAGCTTCGGACATCGTGGCTGTTGGTTGAGTGTTTGCGAGCAGTGGCACGGTCCGATGGAACACTGCCCAGTCTACGTTAGCCAAGTGGCTCTTGCTGTGAAATACGAGCGCAACAAGCTGCTGTGAGAAGTAGCCTACCGGTGCAAAGTGGGTAGGAGCGGTAGTTGAAGGTAGCGTGTCGAAAGGTTCTGTGGAATTATTGCTGCGATTCCGCACAGGACGGGGTAAAAGTGTACTCTCGTTCCTAGATTTTCTCGTCGCCCGCAAGGTCTGTCAGATGGCTGGTTTTCGAGCGCAGGGAAAGTACTGAATTCAGAATCGGTGAAGTATTGTTAATTGTAGCACAAAAGGTGGAGTAGACAGTGAGTTGGCAAGTACCCCTCCCCTAGACCCTAAGCCCTAGAATAATATAGTTCATACAATTCGACCGCCGTTGTTGGCCACAACTAGGTGGCTTCACCGTCTTCACTACATTTCACATACACAATACAGGCTACTTGGAATTCGCACTTCTTCCCTCTCTTGCTTCACTCCGTTTATTCAAACATAACCGGTTTCGTAAGACTTCTATTGGTATGTAATGTGTTGCATTCCGTACACGGAATCGCCCCTTCTGTAGATAGGGCCATTTCTACCATAGTGACCCCTCTCACAGATTCCGCAGACGGGGTCGGTGATCCTTGTTTGCACGCCTGGGTAAGGGGGGAACAGAAGGAAGTACATGACCTTACCGTATGACAATACATTGCTATCTAATTTTCAACAAGATTATATATGTTCCGACTGAAGTGGGAAGAAAACCGTTTCGCGAATACGTCAACTTTACTAACCAGTCAGCTGTATGTGGAAGCTGTAGCCATCAGTCGACTGAACTGTGAACTAGCAGACTTTATCACCCAGCCAACTGTAGCTCCACCAACCAATCGGCGTATTGGCGGGTTTCTTTTGTTAGGGGATTGATGGGGCTCGCGACATTGCTTCCATTTTTATTGAAAGAAGCAGGGAGGAAATATGTTAGGTATATGCCATAGCCGCAAGCGGCCGAATGCAATATGATTACAAACAAACCAATCGGCGTATACTGTGAACTATTACTTCTGTACGCATGTATGCACTCGGTAGTGAGGATCATATGTGTTTCCGACTGAACTGCGAAGAAATCAGCTTCACGAATTCTCTCTCTAATGGACTTTTTGGTGGACCACCTCCCTGCCTTCTGATGCAAAATCTGAGCCTCGTTACTTCCTTCCACTCTGGCCTTAGGTAACCTCTTGCCACCGCCACTCAAGTCGTCGCCACATCACCAAGCCTGTGATTAACAAACACCGATTGAGTCGTCCTCATCTGGATCATAGCCATGACTCATGAGCAGTGGAGACAGCAGCAAAGTGAGAGCGGCAAATGGTGGGGCGGTAGAATGGTAGAGTAATAGAATGGTGGGCTAGGATACGACAGTAATCGAGGACGGCAGTGGGAGTTTGAACAAATTCTTCATACCACTTCAGCGGTTTCAGCCCGCCCTCCGCTCAGTTAAGTGTATGGCAAAAGCTCAGGCATTCGGCTTCCAGTCGACTGCAGTTCATTGCTCAGCTGGCTGAAACAGAAAGTTGACTGGTGATGACTACTCAGCTGACTGGTAGGAAAAGTTGACTTATTCGCGAACCAATCGACTTATTCGCGAAGTGGATTACTTCCCAGTTCAGTCGGAACATAGCCGTCCGTTTTGTCATGTGTGTTGTTTCTGTTCACCATGGAAAATCCGAATCTCCTGGTGGACGGCTGCAATCGAATAGGTTACTGGGACCAATTATCACTTCCTATCTGTAGACGGGACGCCCCATCTTCAGATGGGATAACTCCGTGTAAGGGATGTAACAATGCCGTCGTGGTCGGCGATACTCCTGCGGTTGCGAAGTTTGCCACCTGCACAAGCATTACTACACGTCAATGAGCATGGAAAGCGTAAAGACCTACAAGACCGCTGGGCTCCCTAGGGCTAATCAGGTTATTGAATTTCGACCATTTACATTACCGAGAGCTAGACCTAGTATGCCGAGTTGTACCCATAACTTACTTTCCTTGTTGCACAGGATATTTAAAGCCTGGTGAAGCATGCTGACCCCTAAACTAAGCCAACTAGCCTATCACTGGTCGCATACAGTCGCTTACGTCAATTCTCCGCATGTATACAACGGTATGCAAATCGTAAACAAGTTTACCGACAATTACGACGGAATCCAGCTGCTTGGTATGAAGGAAACAGCCATCTGCTGGGGCACCAATCGCGATTTCAACGCCATGATTGACGCAATGAAGCTCGAAGCGACCACCCACCAAAGGTTGTCGCGACTATCACTTGGGTGGATAACAGATAATGTGTAGACTAGGGCCATTGCCTTAAAGTGACTATTTGAGTGGCAGTGCGCTATGAAGTAAATGGATATGTTGTACTGTAATTATTCCGGACGTTGTAGTAACACAGTCACTTATTGATTTGTGATATCATTTACCTAGTTCATCCCTTTGTGGCTCGCCGGTATCACTCAGCAGCCACTCACATGTTCTAAGAGATCAGAATCACTCACAATAGTGCTGATTATGGACTCTTTTAAAGTGACAAGTCGACCCTCGCCAACAAACACTCATTCCATATACCAAAACAAATAGCTTAAGTTAACTTGAAAGCCATGGTGCTATAAACACCAGGTGTTGTAAACACTGGGGTTCGAAACCTAATGACGTTCAAAATGCCAGACCACGGGCTCAAAACCATTGCGCTACAAATGACGGAACACAGGTTCAAAACTTGTGGTGCTCGCTGTTTTGCCATTTGGAGATCTTATAGTGTTACAAACACCAGCTACGTGTGCTGTAAACACCGGGGTTCGAAACCTCACGCCAGCCTACGGGTTCAAAACCTCATAACGCTACAAACGTCAGGTCGCAGGTTCAAGACTTGTCGCTATTTTTGCTTATTCCGAGAAGATATTGTTGCTCGGAGCCTGCATCTTCATCGGTGTTAAGCGGGGTATCCGTGGAAACGCGATCCAGCCGCTCATGGCCCACAAACTAATGCTGGCATTGCGTCGACCTGAGCTGGTCAATTTCAATGGTGGCTTTCTCTCAGAATCTTCTTCTGATGATTCGTTGGTCCTTGAATGGTACAATAGAGAAGATCCTGCGCGTAATCCCCGAACCGCCACGAGTATGCATCACCCACATGTTCCTTACGTGTGCGAGTTATCTTGATTAACTGCATATGTAGTACTTCGATCTCCTCCGCGACGTAGACAACCGCCACAATTTTTACTCCCAAATGCCTCAGACATAGCCCTCATTCAACATTCCGGCTTTCTCCCATATACAACATAACTGCATACCACCACCAATCTCAGCAAACACTCATTAACTCGGGGGTATGAGGTGTGGGGGACTCACAAATAATTATAAACATGATAATTCTTATTCTTCGTCGCCGCAATCGCATCGCGACAAGCCTTCTCAGCCTCCTCCGTCGACATCCCAAGGACCCTCGTAAACAGCTGCATCCCATACGAATGATACCCCGTCTCCGCACTCATAATCGCCATCGCACCCACATGCTTAAGCCGCTTCTCCTTCGGCCACGGTCCAAACGGCTGCTTATACCCCAGCACCTTGACATCCACGAACCCAGCCTTCTCTAGATTCTCCTTCAGGCTCTCGCCCGTCACGTACGCGGGCCGTCCCAGCTTCTGCATCGCCGAGCAGAGAAGATCCATGAACCGTTTTGCGCCGTGGTTTTCGGGCATCGTGCCGTCGTCGGAGTGCGTCAGACAGCACAGCTCGGCGAGTTCGATGTATTTCCCGGGGGCAGTGCAGCTATAGCTCGCGTTAGCGACTGCAGAATGTCGAGGCGGAGAAAGTCAACCGGTAGGCTCGAGACAGCAGCTTCGGCCAGTCTGTGACCGCCTGCGCGAGGTTGCGTAGGTGGAGGAAGTCGAAGGAGTCGGGGCGGTACGTCCACTCCCGCTCTGCATCGTCGATTTCGAACGTACAGTTCGGCGGGACCCATTGCGGCTGCACGGGGCTGCGGTGGTCAGTACCGAACACAACCGGTGCATACGACGCACCTGAGGTCTGTCCCGATCACCTCCGCCGCGGGGTACCGGTCTGCCATATCGACCGCCCAGATTCCGGTGCCGGTGCCGATATCGAGGATGCGCTTTGGGTCTTTGATTGGGGCTTTATGCAGGTCCTCGACGAGCTGGAGGAAGATCTCGTGGTGGAGGTCGAGGCGGTCTTGCTCCGTCTGCTATACATCAGTTCCCAGTCGTCGGGAGGGATGAGGGGTGGAAGACCTCGTCCATAGGTTGTGGGTTCTTGTCGACCCCGAAGTAGCTGTGGTATCTTCGCCCATTTTCGTAGATGTACTCGTTGATGGAAGAGGATAGACTCGCTGTGTCTGTGTCGTACCTATTTCCTAGGTCAACAACTGATAGTTGCAGGAACCGTGCGGGTGGGTGTACCCTGCAGACTTAATGGAGTACTCGTCGTCTTCCTTGTTCTCATTCTAGTATAGATGTCAGCAACACCCGTGGGTTGGGAGGTTGGAGGGAGCATACCACTGCTGGATCAACTTCAATCTCCTTCGAATCCTCCGTTCGCATTGCAGATGATGCCATTTTGGTTATATCGTCAAAAAGTTAAGTGCCCAATTGCGGCGCCTGCTGGCACAAGCAGGGCTTTATATGAGTGGGCAGCCTCCGCGGAGTTCTGTATACTTTCCTACACTTGCCAACACATGGCGGGTCCGGAACGGCGCGGTGGGCTACTTGCGTGCATGAAGAGCCCCGCATTACAAAATTCCTTTATGCGACTGATAGCATGCGTTCTCTAAGCGCAGTCGCTTCCGCATCGTTACGGAGAGTGGGGGACGCGGGAGGAAGCTTTGTGCTTATATCGAACGTCAAGGTTCGCATCTCGGAAGTCAGTCCAAACCTTGATGCTCTACGGGAGGATAATGTGACATATCATTTTCCCCCGTTCAGCTGTAGTGCGCGCTCGCATATAGCGTCTGCGCGAAGTAAAACTTAACTAGCGAACGTCGAAAATAGGTAATGGTGGGAGGGGGCTGACCCACTTCGCTTCGTGGTTCAAGTAAGTTCCGTCTGCCGGCGATTGCATTGACATGTCACATTTGCAGCGAGCTGAAATGCAGACCCCACTGCTAGCTTTTGTCGATGCTCTGTAGAATCAAGAGCAGGGGAATATAGACGGTGTTCACACCAAAATCCAAGCGTACAATGCAGGTTGTACTCTCAGCGGCTATGGTGGTCTCCATTCCATTCTATTGTACATAACATTGGGGTCAACGATAAGTTCCCCGTGAAGACAAAACTGCCGAGGGCAAACATCTCGGAAGGTATGAAATGACTTTTAAAAAATTCCAACAACGGCTTGCACAGCTATGAGATTATATGACGGTGAAAAAGCAACCGTGAGTGACAACCTGTGACGAACCACGTATCCCACGTATGTAGTCTGAGTGCTGTTCCCGAAACGCTCCGATTGCAAAAGTACCGAATCAAATGTCCATTGTCTAAATTCTCTTGGGCTTGCGTGCGTACACGATATGGCTAGAGTAAGTGTTGTGTTAGCGAAGTTACATTGAAGGGAGGCAATAAACCTACAACAAATTATAAACGTGGTTATTCTTGTTCCTCGCAGCCGCAAAAGCGGCATCACAGATCATCTCGGCCTCTTCGGTGCTCATTCCGAGGATCCTAGTGAACGCCGCCATTCCGTACGAGTGAAACGCTTGGCAACAAATTAGGCAGGACATGTTTCTGGGGGTTTGACTTTTTACCTACCAACTTCGGTGTTGAGCATAACCATAGCTCCGATGTTTTTGAGTCTAGGCTCTTTTGGCCAGGGTCCGATGGGTTGCTTTTTCGTGTCCATCACGATATCCACAAACTCCGCATTCTCTAGATTCTGCTTCAGGAATTCATCGGTTGCCGGCGGGCGTCCTATCTTGGTCATGGCGTACGTGATGGTCTCGAAGTACATTTTTATCGCGTTGTCGTCGGCCATCGAATCGTCGTCGCAATATGCCGTTGCGCCCAGTTCTGCAAGTTCGACGTATCCTCCCGGCTTGGTACAGCTAATTGAACATGTCAGAGCTTAGAGGCTGCCGGTGATAGTGGAGGGGGATCACCGGAAGACTTCCGACATGAGCTTGGGCCAGTCGCTGATGCCCTGAACGATATTGCGAGCATGCACGAAATCGAATGTATTCTAGCATCTTTGTTAGTCCGGGTACGTTCTTCGAGAAATCGTAGGCTACTACCGAAGGATATGGCCACTCTTTCTCCGCGTCATCGACCTCGAACTTGCTACCGACTTCATCAGCACGGTCCGTGTCCTCCACAGCAAGCGCCACCTGGGCGGCAAAGTCACTCGGGTAGGGAGCATACCACTTGGGTGGGACCCTAGTAAATTAACGATTGTCAACATTCCTTCCGGCAATATGGGGTAGCGATCTTACTACCATTGTGGTTGGATGGGACTAGGCGACATCAGCTGCAGTATCCATAGAAATTACAAGGAGCCGTGGGTTAGGACCATACCTCAAGTCAACTCCGATCACCTCAGCCTCGGGGAACTTGTCTGCCATGTCGATGGCCCAGATCCCAGTACCCGTACCAACATCCATTATTCGTAGGGGTTTCTTGATTGGCGCCTCGTAGAGTTCTCCGTCCAACAGCTGGAGGAAGATGTCGTGGTGCATATCCAAGCTGTTCACTGGCTGTCAGCGCCATGTAGCTGCAAGACACCGGGGCGGCATACCGATCTTGCTCCAGCTCGTCGACGGGAAGCGGGTTCTTGTCGACGCCGAAATACGTGCTATATCGACGGCCATTCTCGAAGATGTAGTCATTGACCGAAGACGACAAGCTGACGGTTCTATAGCTGTTCTCGGAGTCAGTTCAGATAGCTCTGTCGTCGAGCTTCCAAGTGCTACATACGCAGAAGGCTCGTAACAGTGTTGTTCCCTGTCGGCAAGCTGCAAGATACAGTGGCGTGCGTAGTTAGCTAGCTAGATCTGTTGTCGACAGTGGGGAGTCTGGGGGTGGTACCACAGCCGGGTCAACTTCGATTATCATCTCCCTTCGTGCGTTCTCCATCTTGCAGTTGCTGGAGATGGACACCAGTGCAGGTACCTGTGGAACTGTATGCGGCTGTGTGTTGAACCCCGCACTGCACAGTGATGTTGCGCTATATAAGCTAAACAAGTAGCGTAGCTAGAGCTGGCAGTAGAAGCAGGGGTGAGATGAAGTAGTGAGACGGTAGATGATGCCTTTTAAGATATAGATGCAGTTAACTACTGTATTCGAGAAGAGTTTCTATTAAATTGCCAGAAATAGAAGGCCTCAGTCCAAGATAGGACATTTACTTACTATAGCGCCAAGAGTCGCTGTAAAGCTGGGTTAGTCTTTTCAGTTTTTGATTACTAGAAAGTCGGTCGGAATTCCGGTGGAGAGAGCTCTCACGTTCCGCTTGAAGTGCTCACTTAGTCTTATGTGCTTTAAGGCAGCAATTAGGCGGCCTGACTGTGTCACCTCCAATTTCCATACACCCTCTACATCAAGCGGGGCAAACGCACTTGATATAAACACATTTATTGCAGTGGTGTAGTGTAGAAATCTGTTTGGTTTGCGGTTATCTCGTTCGCCTCGTCTCAGACCCCTGCAAACTCAACCGTGGTAATTGGGCACTTCAAATGCCGACTTTTCTGGAACAATGCGATATGACGTATTGCATGCAGCTCGGCAGATCGACCATCCGGCAGCGAAGCATCGTAATGTGAGGTACCATGTCCAGCACCATACACATCGTACCCGCTAGCACACGTATACAAAATACATGCAAATGAACTTTTTTATACCGATCAGCTGGAGGTGTGAAAAGGCGGCCGGTACAGGTCGTCTCCAAAAAGCTTAGGTCAGTCAGATAAGAAACCATTAGTTCATGCATGTAACGGTGTGGATCGCTGCATACTCGGGTCAGGCTGTAGAAGATCGGACGCCCCATTCCTGGCAATGGATTTTGCTGTGGGAGCAGGTACCGATGTTGTGTCACTATGGACCAGGGGGTGAAAATATTTAGATCATGTTATACCTATTGCTATACCATATCTAGTCAGTTTGCTATGGTAACCTGCTGGAAAAGGAGCGTCCGATCTTCTACAGCCGGACCCAGTATCCTAGTTAGTATATAAACCCTAACCTACGGAGCATACTTGATGGACAGCTCAGCACTCCAGAAAATACAATTCAATCTACCTGGGCATGTTTAGATGTCAAGCCTCTCAATTAGCCCAGATCGTGCTTGTGGGAACCAACCTTTTGGGCGAACGATGAGATGGGGAAAAGAAGATTCCTGCAATGCTTGTTTTTACTTTTGCAGATTGTGACTTCTTCCAAGAGGATACCTAGATTGTATCTTCACTTCTCCGCGAGAATTATAGGTCCCGTTGGCTTTTTGATTGTCGGTATTCTCCAAGTTATGTCACATCAAGATCATGATCACTCGGGCTGTCGGTCAAGCTCCAAGATGGGCACATTATTTTGGTATGGAGATTTGTGTACAAAATCTACGTCAGCTTACCGCTCACTCCCAACTGATTCGGAAGAGAAAACTTGCGGAGTTTCTGCTTGGTTTGGATAACCGTGATGTGATGTGATGTGATGCATGCGGCACAGTAGAGTATACGAGTCAAGGGATGCAATATCTCCAGCAGAATGGTCCTGTCGCAGTTCCTACTTTATCCATCATACACCATCGTCTTCTCGTGATTCAAGTGGCGAGTTTACGTAATTACAAGCGACAAGAAAATCTAGGGAAGGGAGTAGCATCTCCTTGGGGTTTTGTGCATGGAACATACAAACTACGAATATGGCACCCTTATATCATCATGCTAGTACGCAGACTCCCGTGACAACGCACTAACCGTTACCGAAAGGGTTTCCGTGGATCCGGCATTTGTTCGGGATTCAACCCATCGCTGACAGAGTCGCCATGGAGATAGTTATGCCATACGACAACACGAAATATTAATACTAACATTGTTGGAGTGCGAGCACCGCGACAACCACGACGTTAAGTAGCTACTCACACCGACCCTCACCAGCTTCCAGCGCCGCATTCCAGACCTTTCAGTGGGGTCTACATATCGCAACGCCACACTATAGCGCTAGCTTAGTAGCCCCCACTATATCAGGCGATAAGTTTGAGTTGACAAGATGCATATTGTGCGGGGGGGTTGAGGTGACAACAAAAAGTGCACTTGTAGGACGCATAAACTTCCTGCAGCCGGCGGTGAATATATGCAGCATTTGTGGGGACGCTTCCATTTCAGTCTCCCCTCCGAGCCCCGACCTGGCGGGGAACCTTATTCTGAACGCCTCCGAAACCCGTATTCATCACGCGGATAAAGGTTTTACCTGACAGACTTGGAAGTCTGTGAGCGATCTAGCTACTTTTGTGCAGATCATTGATACACACGTAGTTCTCGACCTCACAATCTCTCTCACGAGAGAACACGGATACCTTGAATTAACTATTGGCTTTTGCATGGTGATCATCATGTGCCAGGGGTTCCTGATATCCTCCGTTATGTACTCTATGGGACTTGCCAGAAATTGGGGTCTTTTCACCGCCCCGAGTACATGGTACACACGCGTCTCCATTAAGCGTTTAACCCGGTTTACATACCAGGTCTACATCAGAATCACCGACTGGCTCGAGGAGGTTTCAGCCGCTTGCGTGTACCAAATCAGTGAATATCAAAAGCTTGTGTTTTCCAGTAAGAGATAGGAGGAAAAAGAGAAGACATCATATTCATTACCAGTACCTGCTCTCGTGCCCAGACGTTTTACCTCGCTCGCAAGTACCACAATCCGAGACTAGCTCGCAAGCTCGGTTCGTCGCGAAGCGAAAAGAACGAGAGCAACCAGTACTAGCAAACTCGAGTTTATAATATCATTCACCTCTGCTCCCCCAACGTCATTATCTTATCTGAATTTCATGTGTAGTTTCATATGGTGTCAGACTCGCAACCGGTGCTTCAACCATGAAGGAATAGAGTTAAACCGCCGGAGGGAGATGTAAAGATCGTATGTTTTTCTAACAACGAATTCTCTTAATCTAAGCTGTTTTAGGTACTGTACCGGTCTTCATAGTTAGTACGTCAGCAGTCAGAAAGGTGTGTACTTTTAGTTTTATTGCATTTTTGGTCGATTCTTGACCATTCGGAGATCGGAAAAAACTGTCATCACAAAAAAGTGTACTAACCACGAAGACCGGTAGAGTACAGCATTCTAGATTAAGGTATCACTCGTTTCATCCTGATTAAGTATAGCTGTCCAAAAACAGATGAGCGATCCGATGCATCGGTATTCCTACTTGCCTAGTATGTACGCGTACTCAGTATCACTTGATTTATGGTGCTGACTGCATATCGTTAATGAAAGTGCTCAAGTGTCAACTTGAGAAATGCCCTTTGACGGCGTACAGAACGAACTCTGATGCATATATGCTGCAAGAATGGCACCATTGCTGTTTCGCTTGGAACTTCGACGTGACACAGATCATATTCATCCATAACTTTTAAATTACATAATGTTGCACGATATACCCAACGTTTTCTGTCAACTTGCAAATCATCCCCCTCATCTCGCTGTAGCTCTTGTCAGCGGCAATCGATGGCACAACCAAACGATACAATCGAGGTCGATCCAGCCGCGGTACGATTGTTTCCGACGAGCCTTCCCTTAGTTGGACTGATCTGACTGTTGGTGTTCGGTTCAGATGGACGGCGGCGAAATAGGCGGCGGATATGAGTCCTCGAGGTATATATACGCTAAGTCATCAATGCCGCGATTGATCGTGGTCCTCACAACACCCATAGTTACGGCAGCTACGAATCAACCCGTGCAAGTATCAACCACTCCATCAATGAATACCTCTACGAAAACGGTTAGTTTAACGTGCACCCCTGCGAGGTTTGTGGCGGTATCGCCTGCGACGAGTATGGTGGAATAACGGATGGTGCTTCGAACAGGTCGTCGATATCATGTATATTTCGGAGCCGACCGGAACATCCTCCCCGCGGACGAAGTATGGACTTTATTTCCCGATGACCACCGCGCTGACGTGCTACACAATTAGATTGAGAGAGACCGGTATGTTTTTCGTGGGTGACACGCGACGTGGGGCCGCTAACGACCCCGCAGTCTAGACTTCTACCACGATATCTTCTTGATAATATTCCATGGAAACCTACACCAGGCGCCAGTTGCGACGGCGCCGGAACGCATTCTCGATATTGGCACGGGAACGGGGATCTGGGCGATTGAAATGGCGGATAGATACCCGATGGCAGAAGTGATCGGAACAGACCTCATGTAGGTGTGTGGCACTGGGTGTCGGCGGCAGGTGGCTGATTGTGACGGTAATTTAGTCCGGTGCAACCGCCTTGGGCTCCGCCAAACTGCCGGTTCGAAATTGAGGATGCGGAGGGAGAGTGGACGTATCCCCCCGTAAGTGGCCCTGACGTTGTGGGCTGAGGATGCAAGTCTCACAAGAGATAGAATTGGGTTGACTTTATACACGCGAGACAAATCAACCAGGGGATAAGGGACTGGCCGAAAGTTATAGCCCAGTTTTACCGGTATGCGTATATATGATCTTGCCATCATAATATATCTGACGTTAGAGAAAGATGCACAAAGCCCGGTGGCTATGTCGAGCTGGTTGAGGGTGGTTCCGGTAGCTACTCAGATCATCTCGCTCGCACGTTGGTGATTCTGACCGTCGAAAGCTGTTTTCAGTGACGACAACACGATGAGGGACGACAATCCATGCAAGGTAATATGGTGGTTCACGTTCAGTTTTAAGAACTCGACATTAACGCTAACTAGGTCTATTTCGAAACTCTTGGGTACGCAATGACGAAATTTGGGCGCCCACCGGTGCTGGGCGTGCACCTTAAAGAACGACTAGAGAATGCGGGATTTGTTGGAGTACAGATGTTGAGATTCAAGCAGCCGATGGGTCCCTGGCCGAAAGACAAGAGACTGAAGTGCGGAATCGAGGTTGCATACTTATCAAATACTAACGCGGTTACAGGGCAATCGGGGCTATGATGCTTAAAAATTCCGAGTCGGCATTTTCAGCGTATGCGCTTGCAGGTAAGATTTACCAAATTCTGGGAAAAGCTAGTAGTGGTGAATAACAGGTCTCCAGCGTTCACCAGGGTCCTTGGGATGAATCATGAAGAAGCACTAAAGCTGTGTCATGACGCTTATAAGTCGCTGCTTAATAGTAATTTCCATTTGTACAAAGATCTGTATGTAACGTCTTTCAAACTATTGGCGGCTTTTGTGTTAATTGCGGTTCTAGCTACATTGCATACGGACAGAAGCCCACTGCGGTGGACGTAGACTAAACCCTGGACTGGTTATTACTTCTATGTGGATTGGCGATTGTCTCGGAGTTCAGCTGCTCGATTAACATTGCCGCGTACATGCGAGAACAGTCTTTGAATTTTGTTCCATTGCGTTCTTTCGGTTTTTAGTGTTTGAGTGTCATCAATCGAGCATTGTGGAGGTATTAGTCCGCACGTTTTCTGAGTTCGATGTCTTGAATATTCACCTGCTTTGAGGTACTACAAATCACCTTGCGTAATAAGAATAAGTCAAGAGCAGACATACCCGAATCATTTTGTTTGTTTGTAATCATATTGCATTCGGCCGCTGGCGGCCATGGCATATCCCCGTACATATTTCCTCCCCGCCTCTTCCGTAACATAAAGAAACAAAAGCAAAGTCGCGAGTCCTCTTCCCCAAAACCGCCATACCCGAATCATTGGTGGGCACTCGATACAAAAATATCGAACCAAAATTTGGATGGGCTATGACGTACGTCTATCACCATGCTCTCGTGCCCAGACTTTTTCACTGAGCGAAGTGAAAAAGCGAAAAAGAACGTCTGGTATACGAGAGTATATTGATCACTTGACCAGGTATCATCGCATCTTATCAATACAAAATTAAACACCCATGGCTAGTCACGCGTCGGCGACCTGCGGGGTTTCCACTGGCTAGCTGATGTGTGTACCTCTTTATGTATGTACTACTTAGCTTTAGGAATGCTTTGGCAGGAGTTTAAGAAACCGGAGATATCCGTCACTCATGGTTGCGGCTGAATACTATTTGATAAGGGACTTTACCCCGCCCCCAGACTAATGTGGGAGTTTAGTTCTTCTTTACAAGATAATTAGTTCGACAGTATTGGCGCATTGTTTCCTGCATGGATTGCGCCAATGCGATGTCGCATGCAGAAGGTGCGCAACTCGGAAATAACCCTGTGCATTCATTTCAAAGCATAAGGAGAACAAGTATATAGCATCCCATTGAATGCCCCCGCAAACTCAAACCGTAACCGCAACAATGTCACAAGAAGCTGAAACCAATATTGAAGTTGATCCAGTTCTGGTATTTATTGCCAGCTCCATAGTTATTGCATTGCTAAGCCGGACTACAGCTGGAGAATGACGACTCGGACTATGCAAGCTCTGGGTATGTTCGCCCCGTGGCGCAGAGGCCTGGTGCTGATTGTGTCTCGGAATAGCTATGAAACGAGCACGCAGAGTCTGTCGAGCTCAATCCATGAATACATTTTTGAGAATGGTATGCCTAGGCATGACGAAAATGATACGGATACTGATGCGATGAGCAGGTCGTCGATATCATGCGTACTTCGGGGCTGACAAGAATCCCCTCCCTACAGACGAGGTATGACTCCCGGCCACTGTACCCCCAGTAGCCAATTCGCCATCAATAAATGCTGCGGAGGAAGGGTTGTATCGGCTAACCAGCGAAAAAACTTAGGCTGAGCAAGACCGGTGAGTCTCATTGGACTGCTTCATCTTAGTTTTACCACATTTGCAACACCGGATTGTCGTCGCGAGCACCCGCTGACCCAATGAAGGATGGATATGTACCACGAAATTGCTCTCCAACTTTACGACGGGCGCCTGCATCTAGCGCCCTTGAAAGATCCGCAAAGAGTCCTTGATATCGGTACCGGGACGGGGATTTGGGCTATAGATATGGCAGATACTTATCCTTGTGCGGAGGTTATTGGAATTGATCTCAGGCATGCCGCATATTCTCTAGCCTTATCAGCAGTTACTCATTGTTTATTGCACACAGTCCCACTCAGCCCGGATGGGTCCCTCCCAACTGTAGATTTGAAGTCGATGATGCCGAGCAAGATTGGACGTTTCAACCCGTAAGTTTTATATCCGAAGCTCAATTGCTACTCCCTACTCACAAGGAAACAGAATCTTTTCGACTTCATACATGCCCGAAATATTGCGCAAGGCGTAAGTAATTGGCCAAGACTCGTGTCCCAGGCCTACCGGTATGCATCCAATCCCGCTGCGTATAGTCGCGGTTCTGTTCTAACGTGAAAGAATCCAGCTGCACGAAACCGGGTGGGTATGTAGAGCTATCTGAAGTTGGCCAAAGTATGTTTCCAGGCCAATCACTTAGCCGAGTTTTCTGTATTCTGATTTCCTGGAAAAGCTGCATTCTGCGACGACGGGACAATGGCCGACGACAACCCGATCAAGGTCTACTTTGAAGTCATCACAGACGCAATGATCAAATTTGGTCGCCCGCCTGTGGGTGACAACACGCTGAGGGAGAACCTGGAGAGCGCAGGGTTTGTGGACATCAAGACGGATAAGAAGAAGGAACCTATTGGTCCGTGGGCAAAGGATAAACGTTTGAAAAATATCGGTGCCATGACGCTTTTGAATGGCGAGGAGGCGTTCCATTCGTATGGTATGATGGCTTTCACCCGCATTTTGGGAATGGAAACAGAGGCGGCCGAGAAACTTTGCCGTGATGCGGTCCAGGCGATGTATAACAAGAATCACCATGTTTATTTCTGCAAGTAAGTGGTTATTTAGCGCTCCAGGCTGCTGTTGGAATGATGAACTGATGTGGGTATCTAGCTATGTCGCATATGGACGAAAGCCAACTGAGGAAGAGGAGGCTGCGGAGTGATGAAGGATCGTTCTCAGAAGCAGTGGCACTGTATTGGATACTCACGAATTGCTTTGTTTTCTGGCTCTTTGGCTTTGGTAACTGATGGGGGTCTTGGCTTTGTTTGCTAAACATTTACAATCACACTGGCACTCTTTTTTCGATTCTTTACGAGCAACCTCGTAAGACCTCTGGAAGATTATGTTCCTGGCCCGCGTGGTTTTGTGAATTGCGTGCATGATGAACTGAAGAAAGTCTTGGTATCCGCAGAGATTCCGTTCGGCAGCTATATCATCAAAATTCAAGAGGCGACCCACGGTTGGTTCTTGCATCGAGCTCTCTTTTCAAAGTCTCGGTCCGCAAGTAATTTCATCTATATACACCATAATACATCATGCAACCTCATCATTCAACGAATTCGAAGAAGTCTCGCCGGGCCATACTATTGCTGTCACCATCACCCATGGGCCTTTCAAAGTCCGCCGCATCAACATTTCCTTATAAACTGCAACACATCCCCAACCCAAAATTCACCACCTCTCTCTACCTCTTGAGCTCACTATCTACTACTACAAATCTTCCACACCTCGCCTTACATCTCACAATGTCCAACTTCTATCCCCCCATCCCAGGTTCCTACCCCACTGACAATATCCTCTACGCCCGCAGCCCAGACGGAACCCTTATACCCCTCATCAACGCATCCGGAACCTACATCCCCGCTTCCGTCGTTCCCGGCCACCCACTCTTGACCGACGTCGTGACTGCCGAAAAGGCGGCGGCAGAGAAGAAGGCGGCCGAAGTGGAGGAGGAAAAGAAGGCGGCCGAGGAGGAGAAGAGGAAGAAGGTTGAGGAGGCGGTGAGAAAGGTGAGTTTGGAGTTGCTGGTGGAAGGGAGAGTGCTGATATGGGTAGTTCCCGTGGGTGTATGACGATTCTATTGCGGTTGCAAGACCACTAGTCTGGGAGGACGATGAGCCAATGCCCGGAACGCAGTGGTGGTATTTGGGGAGTGATGGAAAGACGTATGGTGCTTAGGTGTGTTTGGGCTGTGTTTTGTGATGCAAATGTTGGTTTAAATTAAGCACAGCTGAACATCGAAACCTAAGCACGCGATTTCGGCAGTGGTGGAATATTCTATGAGTAATATATACGCTGAGACGCCGGTGTCTTTTGTGGCTGGTCTGCGTTTTGCTACTGCGGTCGAAAAGTCACATAATTATTATTACACACTGGAGGTTAGGGTTTAACTCTTCAGGTTCCCAGAACTGCTAGCTTCTCTAGAAGGGTATCCCAGAACGAAAGAGGTAAGAGAAGAGCAGAAAGCCGATTGAGATGCATAGATATACAACAGAATCGAAATACTAGAATTGCGCCTGTAGCCAACCCTTACACTATAGAAATTCGCTTTCTAGAACCAGGAAAGAGAAGACGAAGGAAACTCGGTTTGGAGCTGTGATAATGCAAGATTGGTTTTCAAGTAGCCGTGCCTGGTAATTTCTAGGCATAGTAAACAAGATGTCCCGACGAGCAACTAAGGGGAGGACAAATACCAAAGATGTAAGCGGATGAAAACATGTAACCTTCCCTTATTCCACTTACCAAGGTCTTATAATCCGGCCTCGATGATAGCAATCTAGGACACTATCTCTGTACTCAGATTACTCAGCGCCGGAAGCTTCCACAACTCCTTTCCCTGACATCTCGTTTAAAATGTTTGCCACGGATATATTTTGTAAGTATTCTCGGACGGCAATCCACGGCAGTGTTCTGAAGCGGCCAGTCTGGCCGGATTTCACACTGGCCTGTGCCAAGGCAGACCTGCTAAAAGGAAACCTAGGTTAGCTCAGATTTCCTAAAAGCTGACCTAGGCCCGGACTATACACCTAAATAGTTGCAGTCCATCATCTCCTAAATCGACCCTGACTAGCCCACGCTTCATATGTCGTGGTATGTACCTAACTGATCTGCCAATATGCGGATCTGCCGGCGGCAAGACTGGCCGGTTTCGAACCCTACTTATGCCATTTAAACATTATCGAAGTCGCTTAGCAGTTGGATCTCTATAGAAGATGTCCTAAAGGCTTCTAGGCTGATAGTGAAGCTGCTTCTAGTTCCGAGCATGATTGGTCAATATCAACCGGAATAGAGGTCATTAACGTCATTAATTGGTTCTCCAATGCTGAGGGGTGGTATTCCTATATGATCCGTAGCTATTTTTCAACCAAACCAGCCAATACACCTGTATAGCCTCCAGATTATGGTTACCAGAAGGTCTCGAAGATCTACAGAGCTGGGGTCGATTTAGGTTATTGATGTAGTATCGGGTAATAAGGTCGTCAGCCTTATTTTTTGCAAGTAATATTCCAATTTGCTTTTCAGTGACAGTGTTCCCAATCGACCGCCCGGTCATCTACAGATCCGTAGATCGGCCAGGCCTAGTCACCCCTGAGAAAGCCGCTCTTGGTATGTATAAGTAAACGGCCAAGTCAGTGCTCGCAAAAGCCTAGATATCTGTAGATATTTACGGTTATCTGGCGCTTAGGAGGCGAGTAATGCATATTTATGATTATCTCCCGGATTCTGTAAGTCTAGGATTTCCGCAGTGATATTCCACCTACAACACCTGCTAGCAACTCGTTTGGCATATCATTCGACATATCGGTAGGCTAGCACGAGGATTTGTAAACTCTGAATGTGAGTGTTTTTCAGTAATGTTTCGATGAATAAGATTCATGAGAGTTGTCTTGCCGCATGCAGGGGTATCGCGTACCAAAACTACTTGGTGCTTGAATTGAACGCTTGTTCTAGAGTAGGGTTCATTTAACAACAGGCCGAGGAGTCTAAGCTGGAATGCTAATTAGCAGTTGAAGCATCAGATAGGGCAAACCAACTTCCAGAATCATAGAAATTGCTTTGACGAGGTTTGTTGAAGGTTTAGCGGATGATGGATGTAGAACGGTAACATTAGCAACGGGAAGGGCTGATGCTGGGTCAGTATATTCAATAGATAGTGGAATCAATGCTCTAACCATAACATCTATGCATCGACATCAAATGCTCAGTCATGCAACGCCTTTCGACTGCATTGACATTGGTCTCAGACGTACATGACCAAGAAGGGCAGGACATACAGTGCCATTTTTTAATGTAAAGTTGCAACGGCCCAATGTAATTAGCATGGTACATGGTTGCCCTACGTTGGGTGAAGGGACGAGGACTGCAGCATAGCTGACTGAGGTGTAGTCGAAGGGCTATAGAGGAAGGTGAAGAGGACGATAGGGGTAGTGGCGAGGATGACAGGTTAGCGGATAGACTAGAAAAGAACTGAAACGATGGAGCTGCCCTGAAAATCTTGGCTGCGGAAGAGTGTCGAGTGCTATTAAACCACCAGGAAAAACTATAAGTGCCTGTGCTAGCCATTATTAGACATAATGTACTAGGCTAAGTTTCTCAAATTTCTAGATCTCAAAAAACCCCCGAGTAATGAATATCGATCGAATGCTAATAAGACTATTACATTGGTCCACCACTATAGGCTACCGGTACCTTTAACTACTCTCAAGAGTCCTTGGAAACCCGCTGATGGAATATTCCTCCTCCACACCCTGTAACATGATTTTGATATCCAATCTTCGCCTCCTGTCACTGACCGAAAACAGCATCTTTTGGCTCCAAATCCCACGCCGAAGATTATCATTAGGGCTTACAGTAGTCCTTGAAACACTATTCTCCACACCATCTTCATAGACACGAAATACAGGGCGCTTCGAAATAAGATTCTCCACTGATTCAACATGTGCATGTGTCGGTAGCATCCGGTTGCGCAGGTAACCGGTACAGTCCCACTTTTGCCCAGGTCTTGTCCAAGACTCGAAATCGAAATAGAATGTCGAAGCAACAAGCTGTCGGGCGATAGACTTTAATTGCATTGCAACCTCCTGCGTCGAGCAATACGTGTGAGCAGTCTCTTGAAGCACTAGTAGCGAGGAAACATCATGCATCGCCGGGACTTCTTCTGTGAAGGGGACGTTTAAACGTCGATAGCGTGACTTGTCTCTTTCGGTCAGGGGCTGGCAAAAGTTGTGCCATACCGTCTCACTATTCATGATGTCTCTGACGGCATCTTTAGCGATTTGTACACGCATACCAACTCCCCCCGTAGCTTGACGAAGGAGACCTCCCACACGACCTTCGGCCACTGTAGCAATTACCCCACGGATTGTGCCAGTCCCGATGGAGATGTGCAGATCCGGAAACTCGCCACTACAAGGCCAGATCAATTTCCTCTCGTGCTCGGCAAGTCGGACAGGGTTGTTGGCTTTGAGGGCCCCATCTAAGTAGATGCGACCAGTAGCAGCATGGGTGAAAGCTTTGAAGAACGTCGGAGCAGCAGAAGTGCTTCGGGCTCTAAGCATATATTAGACAAACACGTAAATCTAACTGGTTTATGTTACTAACGCTTCCCAAATTTTTATTTCATCCTCGGGCTTATCCGGACGTACAAGGCATTCGTGGCCATCTGCACCTGCTATTAATCGCTCAAGTTGTAACGATGAAGAGACAGTCCACATACCGTCTTCATAAGAAAATGGGCGGCTGTAATTGGACAGTAGACGGACCTGTCCAGAATCTTCGCACACAGCCACGGCAACCTTGATTGGTGATAGACTGGACCCAGGGCCGTTGAACAGTAAGTCGTCTGAGAAAATCTCTTTGAAGACTTTCTCGGCTTCCGAAGTCTGGTAAATATAACTGTAAAGGTATTTTGCCGCTCGTTTCCAGATAGGAATTTGGACTCCAACCCTTGGGGTGAACACTCTTTCAGCGACATCAATGAACTTTTTCAGGGCATCCACGGTGGCCCACTGGCATTGCCCAATTCCTAGAGCAATGATTCCACCTGTTAGAATATTAGTACGGCTCGAAGTAGGAGTCCTGGCATATCTCAATCTCAGACCTGTACTTGTACCGATGATAAGATCAAACATCTCGCTGATCCTGACATTCGTCAAGCCCGCCTCACGAATGTAACCTTCTAGTTTCAAAAGTATGATGAGTTCCATGACGCCTCGACAGCCGCCACTATGTATACGATGAGACTTCAGAAATTTGATTTGACCGCAACAGAGTAATGTTAACATACCCATCTAAACTCAGAACACGCACCCCCGCAGATGAAGGTTTCACAGAAACGGACCATGGCCACTCCCCTTTCTTTCTAGAGCAGCCAAAAGGGCAGGAATTAATCTTCAAATAGTTGGATCCAATAGCCACAGTGCCAACACTTGCAAGCGTAAACTCATAAGCACATTTGTTACACAACACGTGGTGACAACTCAATATGTGCTCTGGGTTATCGGATAAGCATGACAAACAAGATCGATGGGTCGAGATCTGAAGAAGCCAATTTCCAACGCTCCGTAGCATCTTGGAATGGACATGTGCATTATACGGTGCTTCCATTTCTTCCAGATGTTGAAGAATCATATCTGCAAAAAGCGGAGGATTGAAAGTGGCTGTGAATTCTCCTTCGGTAATGAAGATCCCATACCTCTCCCCTTCGTCCATCTGGTATTGATGACCCTTGGAATGGGCTACACTAACATTCGTGCATCGCTTGTTTCCCGATCTCTCCTCACAACGCCAGTGCTCGGCGAAGAACGTGTTATAAACCTGACTGACTGGCCCATTGTAGTAGTTGTTGAAGTGTTGGACCAAATCTTCTATGCTCATTAATTAACTCAGACTACCATAAATTCTGTAGGTTACTGCCGACAATACCTTCTTTTTTCCTATACGCCGAGAAAGCAACATTTGCTGCCACGAGCTTGGAAATACATTTTAGGGCTTCGATCTCGTTTTCGAGTTGTATATCTGGATTCGACCGCAACATCAAGAGCACGTTAAGTACATGTTCCACGAAATGTCGAGGCTCGGATCGTACCCTCCCAGACGCCTCCTGCAAGTCGAAAGGTTTATCGTGCTCCTGCGAATACTTGTTAACTAGGATATCCATATGCCAAGTAGAGACAGGGAACACCAACCTTGGCGAAGTGGTCGAGAGCTTCACGGACATAGATCTGGAAGCGAGCTGTATCCAGCTTCAGGCCAGCCTTTGCCTTCATTGAAGCAACACTGGTAGCAAGTGTCCTGATTTGACGGTACGCCTCTTCATACTGGCGCTTTAGAGTAGCGTGGGAGCTGACAAGATCCGACGGTATGCAAATAACTGTTATTGTAGAGTAATAGCGTTGAAGTAGCTGTGATGGCGTCTTTATTGGTACCCCCCATTTTAACCATTTAGCTTTAAGATCTTCAAACTTCGCAAACTTTCCCTGCGCCGTTTCCGACTCAGCATCCAGTAATTGAAGCCAGGTCCTCGTTGCAAAGCTGGTATCGTGCCAATTTGGGTCCACTTCGCGCCGATCATCGTTGTTAATAGCAATGATCAGGGCCTGGTGGGGAAGTTATTACTGGTGGGTTGACAGAGGAAATCTGATGGATACATACCGGTGGTGTTCGTTGATTGAGGGTAGTTTCATAACCCAGAGAAGCCCAATCCAGCAGCTGTTCAGTGTCGCTTTTGCGTGTCTTTGGATCCTTCGTTACAAAAACTACAACGTCCGAGAACGTATACAAGAAACGTGGATACAGATGGTCGACGATATACCCTCGGTCGTTGCGCTCGTTCTTCGCCCAAGCTATCGTTCGAGGTTCTGAACAGGGCTGCGGAATGTGCTCTCGCCTTATATCTGCTCCTATATCTTCACTGTATAGATCATCCTCATAGTCGGTGAGACCCGATGCCCCCGACATAGAAGCTTCTGCTGAAGCACCTGCAATCGAAGCCATCGTGACCACGCCTCGCAACCCTTCGGAATCGGCGTAAAGAAGCGGTCTACCGTGTGTGGCTGTGCAAGGATCAATATAAAGGTGAATGTCTCCGCTTGTAGACATGTGGGTCTCGCCTTGAAAGGCTGGAATAGGGACATCGGCCATGCTGCCTTTCGAGCCGAGGGTTTGGTGACCGAGTCGAATGAGAGCTTTGACAAGAGTGCTCTTCCCAGAGCCTATATATTGTGAGGAATATAAACATTAGCAGACAGCCTACGAGCAAGCGAAGTTAAGATTAAAATGGGTGCACCTGTATTTCCAATGAATGCAGCTACCGATGGGTACTGATTCCCACCGAATTCAGACATATGGGTCGCTTCATGAATCAAATACGGCATCCGAGACCAGTCCCAGAGTTCTGGTTTGTCTTCACCACTCGGTGCTGGCCCGATTCCAATCCATCTCGCCAGTCGATCTTTGCGATGCATTTCGGTTCGTTGGTTTTCGTTTTTTTCGATCCTAAGTATATCTTCCATGATTTTGTAATCCCCGTACGGTGTTTTTACTTCTGCATGTCTTGCTTTAGTAGCAGCTTTACGGTGAGCTCTTGAAGCATCCCAACACGGTGAGCAGAGTGCTTCCGTGCATATTGAACACCAAAACAGATCTGAACTGTCCTCGCAATCCTCGCCCTCGCACTTCGTGATAAAGCGAACCATTTGGTGTGTAGTTAGGAAAAGGTAGTTATTGATAATGCTCGAATGCTAGAAAGCTACTGCATAGAACGACTAGTCGGAAAAAATACTATAAGCAGGAAATACGGAGGGTGTGGAATGCAGATTTCTTATTAATATTTGATTTTAGATAAATGGTGCTACCTAAGCTTCTGAGACTTGCATGAGTGCGCATTCGCTCCCCTGCAACAATTATTGGCACGCATATAATACTGCTTGCTATATGCAGGTCGGTAAATCTAAGTTGCTGATTTGTCTAGTTAGCCGTTGAGCTGAACGAACTTGCGATCAAGGAGAAAACCTAGGAATATTTCATGTACCACAGAGCTAGAGCTCCGGGGTGCGTCATGCAACTGAACACAATTGCTCCCCCCCAACACTAGATACTCCCTCTATGGGCGCCTTATCGGAGCACGTAGACTACTACATTTATACCATTCCACATAATATGATGCTATTCGATGCCATTGAAGGGTATCCCCACAGAGCTCGTCACCCGCCTCGAAAAAGCTCATCCCTGCACCGTTTACCTAGCTCTTAGAGCTACTAGATTAAAGGTCTAGATCACCTGTTTGTTGGTTGCTGTCTTTTATCAGCGACTCATCTATACTTAACCTCAGCATACTCAACCGACTCAACAAGATTAACTTCTGGGGAAACTTCTCTTTAGGTGGGTGTAGATACTTGTGTACATATAATTTCGCAGGACTGGAAACTAAGAATCACGCAGGCGAGATGAAATTGACCAGGAAAACCAGCAAATCGACGACCTCAAGCGGTCAGTCTTCCATGGCCAATAGCACCCCACCCACTCCGCCCTCAGCTCCTCCACAACGTCGAGAAACGGGTTCCATCACTCACCGGAACTCCTTCCCAAATCCGCTGGCACCCGTGCGGGAAGCGTCAAACCCTAAGACTCTTGAAACATATATCTCTGGACGAGGGGGGAAACAATTCGACGTTTCAATACTTTCTAGTGATGGAGAATATGCGGCACTTGTTGGAGATGGAAAGTTGGCTACATTTAGGTTTGTTTGTTTGTAATCATATTGCATTCGGCCGCTGGCGGCCATGGCATATCCCGTACATATTTCCTCCCCGCTTCTTCCGTAACATAAAGAAACAAAAGCAAAGTCGCGAGTCCTCATCTCCCAAAAAACAAAAGAAACCGCCAAAAAACAACATCAACTTTTACACCCCCCCATCACTCGACTCCTCGTGATCTGAGTTCTCCGCCTCCTCCACCACTCCGCTAATTCTGCCGACATCTGTACAAGATAAAAAATCCATCAGCGCCTGCGAACATTTTTCTTCTGCAAAAACGAGAGACATTGGCAATGAAATCTTTGGCTTCTTTAAAACCTTTTCAACGCCCTCATAACCTTCCTCGCCCTCTTGCCCATCGACCCAAAGCCTCTTTTGTTCTCGTTTCCATCTCTTACACCACTTAAAAAGGTGGTCTCTTGTCTGATATTCATGCCCACACCACCAGCATTTCATATCACTTCTTTTTCCGATCCGCAATAGGTATTTCGCTATCAGTGCGTGTCCTGACTTAAGCTGATAAAACCTCGCCGCAATCGTCTTTCTGGCTCCCATCACCGCACCGTTACCTCCCCTCTTCACCAAATCATACCGGTAACTGTGCTTTGACTTCTTCCCCATCTCTTTTATTTCTTTCTTGCTTTCTTCCCATTTCACCTCAGTTAATCTTCGGCTAACATGGGAGAAAGAAACATAATCTAAAAACGGTGGCGGGTTCTGCGTTTCGGTATAACTTCCGCAATACTTATACGCCGCCTTTGTCGCTTGTTGATCCGCTTCTTCATTGCCTTCTATCCCTTTATGAGCGGGTACCCACCGGTACTCCACATGGATATTTTTTCTGGCTAATGCATCGGTCCAGTTTATCGTTCGTAGCGCTAGCACCTGTCCTGGTCCTGGCTCGTCCGATTGTATTCGTTTTAAAGTTGCCTGGGAATCCATAAAAACCGTAACCCTGGTAACCTCCTTTCTTTCTGCCATCTCATCCGCAACCTTCATTGCTTCCGACATCGCATACATTTCCGCATCAAAAGCTTCCTTCTGTCGACCTAGGTGTGTCCTCCTATTTTTCCACCTCCCATCCTCTTTCCATACCACTGCACACCCGACCCACTCATCTTCTTTTCTCGATCCATCAGTCCAAAGAACAAGCCCCTCCTGTTACGGGGGTGCTTCCACCTGAGTACCTATACTTAATTATATCCGAAGATACCTATAAGTAGATACTAGGTACACGGCCGTAGACCCTATTAATTTCCTTAAGCGTATTTCCAGACAAAGGGTATTGGTAGTCTGTAAAAATCGTATACGCAACAAGGACAAATGTATATCGTCGAATAATACATAAACGTATATAGTTAATCTGTATTGTAACCCCTAACCTTCCTTGATAAATCTGGCGTTCAGATACTATCGGCAATATTACGTCTTATACGTAATCTCCCTAATTGTAACGGGCGGGGTCGAGCGCAGGTGATATGGATGTTGCAGGACTGAACTCGAAGTGCGTATCGAGGGAACAAGAATCAAAATATCTTTCAAAGTCGTACTACTGCTTGCTATACAAGAGAACGAGTAAAGAGAGAAAAGAAAGGAAATCCTCCAACACCATCAACACTCTCTTTATATACAATTCGTCTGCCGCCTCTCGAACCACTCTTCATGCTCCAATGTACCATCCGAATCTTATCCCATGATCTTACACACCACTCCGTTA
>Ga0307512_10001459_pt1 | contig 33399 bp, 30 predicted proteins | sample 14_EM_MG_FD_200267 | JGI IMG/M metagenome (GOLD analysis project Ga0307512, IMG submission 200267) | Populus trichocarpa ectomycorrhiza microbial communities from riparian zone in the Pacific Northwest, United States - 14_EM | ecosystem: Host-associated > Plants > Roots > Unclassified | place... | reverse complement strand
CCGTCGTAGCTCAAGATTTGATATCGCATTCCATGGAATATGTGCCGAAACAAATCCCAACATGAGGTATCGATTCCACGTGTCTTGGTGAAATTCGGAAGTTTCAAAGTCCTTAGCTGCCAGGTTGGAATGTCTTGTCTGTCATTCCAGTCAATATGGAACTACCTGGATGTCGAATATGACTTGACTCAGCGAACTTACTATTGAGATTGCTCGACTTCCTTGCCTCCTCAGGATGGCCAAAGCTGTTTCATCGACCATCGAACTAGTCAATTCAGTAACCTCTGACTCTGTTAATTCGTTCAACTTTGCGATGTGAGCTTTTGCCAGCAAGTGTTTCCCCATTGAGCTGGTCCAATGTTCTGATGGATGGCGAGGAACTTGATGACAAACGATACATATGATGCCAGGGCTGCCATTCTCCGCCATTCCACACTGTGAATAGAATCGCCACGAACGCGCATGTCTAGAATCATTCCAGGCAATAGGCCGCTTCGAGCCAATATTCATTGAAGCCCACCACGCATCGAAGATGATTTAGAAAGTAAGGTCGGTCAAATCACGAATAAAGTCTCGTTCGTTTTTGGAAGAGATCATAACCTCGAGCAAAGAGGTGTTCAAAGATTGTGAATCCGACATGGTGGTGAAAATTTGAATGCTGGGTAATCCGACTCGAAAGACTGCCGAAAGTAACGTTATACTATAGCAAACTGCGGGTTCTTAAATACTGACTACAGCTACAAGCAAAAAAATCAGATCTGTAAGACATTGCATGCATATTTGTGAAGTTGTATACAAGGACAGATTGCAAAGACTGGCTGGGTAAAACCTGATTTAGGAACAGCACAATGCAGTACATTGCTGTATAGCGTTCTGAGCCTCCACAAAAATTGTTGATGCTCTGTGGGTGCTCAATTGTAGGTGGCGGATGCGATATCATCACTAGCTTTTTTGCCATTAAAGGCTGCCGATAAGTTCATTGTGGGTTATCTGGGTTCTATTGCCGTTAGATTATCCAAGATGCAAGATCAAAAATTGTTGACGCTCTGTTGACGCTCATTTTGGGACATGGTTACGATATTGTCGCAAGCTGTTTTGACTAGTCAGGCGGCCGATAGTTCAATTATTGATCAAGTATGTCGTACCGCGCATTGATTTTCCAAGATGCAAGGCCTAAAATCGTTGAGACTCTGTTGACGCTCATTTGTAGAGCATTGTAAAGATGTTGTTGAAAGCATTTTTGCCTAGAAAGGCGGTCGCTATTTCGATTATGGCTTATTCACGCCGCACAGGCTTTGAATTTTCCAACATGCAAGGCCAAAAGTCGTTGACGCTCCGTTGACGCTCATTTTTAGGACATAGTAGCGATGCTGTCTCAACCATTTTCACCTAGAAAGGCGGCCGATAGTTCGATTATGGCTCAACGTCGCAGCGCAGCCCTTGCATTTGCTATGATGGAAAGCCAAAAATCATTGACGCTCCGTTGACGCTCATTTTTAGGACATAGTAGCGATGATGTCGCAGCAATTTTCACCAAGAAAGACGGCTGATAGTATGATTATGGCTTAATGTCGCCGCTCACCCAATTAATTTTCGAAGATGCCTGGCCAAAAGTGGTTGACGCTCCGTTGACGCTGATTTTTAGGACATGGAACCAATGTTGTCGCAGCAAGTTTTGCCGAGAAAGGCGGCCGATAGTGCGATTATGCATTAATGTTGCCGCTCAGCCCTTGCATTTTCTATGATGCAAAGCCAAAAATCGTTGACGCTCCGTTGACGCTCATTTTAAGAACCTAGAAGCAATGTTGTCGCAGCAGGTTTTGCCTAGAAAGGCGGCCGATAGTGCGATTATGCATTGATGTTGCCGCACAGCCCTTGCATTTTCTATGATGCAAAGCCAAAAATCGTTGACGCTCCGTTGACGCTCATATTTAGGACATAGAAGCAATGTTCTCGCAACACATTTTGCCCAGAAAGGCACCCGATAGTGAGATTACGGATTATGGTTGCCGCACAGCCCTTGCATTTTCTATGATGCAAGGCCAAAAGCCGTTGACGCTCCGTTGACGCTCATTTTTAGGACATAGAAGCAATGTTGTCGCAACACGTTTTGCCTAGAAAGGCAGCCGATAGTGAGATTATGGATTAAGGTTGCTGCACAGCCCTTGCATTCTCTATGATGCAAGGCCAAAATCCGTTGACGCTCCGTTGACGCTCATTTTTAGGACATATAAGCAATGTTGTCGCAATAAGTTTTGTTTCGAAAGGCGGCCGATTGTGCGATTATGGATTAACATCATCGCGCAGCCCTCTAGATTTTCCATGATGCAATGCGAAAAATCGTTGACACTCCATTGACGCTCCGTTGACGCTCATTTTTAGGATGTGGCAACGAGTATATAGTTTGTCTTTTTCGCTTTTACGCCGACCAATACGTTCACTTTGGAACGATATGATAATCCCGCCAATCGATTGCCGAATGTGTAAGACTGCAAATCGTTGACACTCTGTTGACGCTCACTTTAATCACATCGAAACAGCCTTTGTGCACCCAATAATTGTACGCAATGATTCATATACACATTATTGACATCCAATATTGCGTTTGCATGTATTATCGTTTGCATCCAGGAGTTATATTACCTCTCGATTTCTGATCAGTGCTATCCATGCTATCTGAGTGAGAAATGACGTGGCCCTATCACATTGCCGCGCTTTTGGCCGGCAATTTACGGCTTGTAGAACATTTCACTAGTTTTTGGTAAATATAGCTCGACTTCCTCACCTTTCCTTATCCAGCTCCTTCTCCTCGATTTCCATGCCTTACCATAAGCAATTTCAAATATCTCAACGATGTGCACGAGGTCTGTGCGGAGAGTTATGCAGTTGGATACATGGATGAATGCAGCATGACGGTCGTCGTTGAGACTGATTCGTATTGAGCACTGACCGCACTTTCTATGACACGTATGACATCACTCACTTAAATTTTGTTAGTATATTTCGTCACTAATATTGCTTTTACTTGGTCGAGAAACAGTCACATGCTAATGCAAATCGAACGTGTCAACCGTTTTGTCGCCTGATTTGGATTCTTGAACTTTCACATGGTGCGTTTGACCCTTGCACAAGCACAGATGAATTATCACGTCTCACAATGTGGTCACTGAAATCAAGAAAAAGCGGACACGTAGCAAAAGTGGTAAACAAATTGCTTTTCACCAACAGATGACGTCAATAATCACACTTTGCCTATCTATTGCTCCGCTGAAGCCGGAGCCATCACCATTTCTTCGTCTGAATCCGAAATCTATATGGTGATTAGCTGGAGGCTATAAGCAGGGGTAAAAGCTAACTGGTTCAACAGGCTTCACTTTCAGCAAAGGTAACGTATCGGGCTCTGCGGCGGGCTCAAGACCGGATATGGTTGTGTTAGACTGCGGTTTCACTGAGCCTAGCCGAATATGACTACTTCCTGGTCGAGAAGTCCCTTACGGCATTTGCGATATTCCAGGGACAATGTCAAGCCTCTCCATAAGCTCTCCAAATGTTGTTGGTGGAGGTGCCGAAGCATCATCATCTGTTTGAGGTTGAGCGACTACCGGAACCCTTAATTCGCCTCTGCCGTACTTCTTATCTCGTTCACGGAAGTAGTCAGCTGCATCCTCCCATCCCCGTTGTGTCAATTCGTCAAGCTTCATCTGCTTCTGCCGGAAGCTCTCCATGCGCTGCTGTACCGTTTTGGAGATTATGCCCATCACCCAGCCGGGTTCGTCATCTTCGCTCAGCTTGCCCAGCTCTGTCTCTTCATGCTCATCTTCTCCATCCTCCCCATCGTCAGAACGTGCAAAATCACTCAGACTGTCTCCGATAGCAGCCATCATCTCCTCAAAAGTCTTTTCGGGCTCTCTGGGTGTCAATCCCGCGATTTCAGCATGCGTCATATCGTCCTGCTCTTGGTGAACCGCTGCCTCTGCGTCTTCAACTCGCTTCCTTGCCCCAGCGGTCTTTCACTCAACATAATCCTCAATCCATTTCTCTTTCTCTGCATTGTTTAAGAAGTGTGTTGCTCGTCATTTTTCCGCCGCAAGCTTCTTTTTGGATCTCAAGCTGCGCAATGCCCCCAGGGCTCGGACTCACTCTGCTTCCAAGCCGCTCTTGCCTTCATTCGCATGATGACGTCGTTGGGTTGACTGCTTTGTCGATTTGCCGTACCTGCCAGCCGGAAGTGGCGAAAAGTTCTTTTTTGGAGCATTCACCATTGTAGTTTGCATGGACTTTGTTGTTGGGCGAGATGTTGGATGTTGCAAGTTATGGACAATATGGAGGCAAGCTGCGTCTTTTATGTCAAGGTTGGTACGTTTACTCATCTTGAACAAAGCGAAATGTCCCTTTTGACTGTCACTAAATCAGGAATAGTGACGCTAACTGTACAACATGACATGATTGTTAGCGTCATTTTCATGTAATATCCCGGGGATTATTTGAGACAAACATCAGCAGACATCCTGTCCCTCGAACAACATCCTATTAATATCTAGCGATTAGGCGATTCTGGCGGTCGTACACCGCAGTTTATCCCTGTTGTCAAACAAACAACATCAGACCGACTTTTTGCAACTTGCGGGGCGGTGGGAAACCCCTGCAACTTGCAGCCATACTCTGCAGGATTCATCTTGAGCATAACGATCATGTTGGCTGCTACTTATTCCATTCTGACAAGAAACTAACTATATAGTCCTCAGGGCTTCCCACTTCCTCTCGTTATCATCTTTCTCTCTTATTCCACACCAGCACATCATGGATAGACAACCACCTCCGCCAGGTGAGAGCGGATCGAATACCAGCCGATTGGCTGGCACTACAACAAATACGGATATACTTGGCACACAACAAGAGCGTAGACACATGTTAGTTCACCGCGACGCTGCCAATGCATCCACCAAACATATGACCCAGGATGCACATTTAAAAATCGTCCGCAAGACTGGAAGCAGGAAAAATATGAAGCAGCATGCAGTGGGATGTGAGTATATCCATATAGAGGCAAAGGGCAGTCAATTAACTGTATAACGTACAGCGGGTGTCCGTAAAGAGCTACGTAACAAATTTATCGCTGCCCGTAACGGGAAACCTCCATGGTCGACAAAGGCATTTGTCCGCACAGTCCGCGAAATTGAACATCATGATGTTGTCAGCTCTGGCATTTTCGCAGATGAATTTGCTGATAAGCATCCCCGTGAGTGGACGAAGCAGGAATTAATCACCTTAGAGGGGGCTACGGAAGCATATATGGTAGAGGTAACAGCCAAATTTCATTGTTAGAAGCAGCAACTAATGTCTTGTAGGTTTTCAACATGTCAGCAACTATGGCAAGGCAAGGAGGCCGGGTACAGCTGGAACAGTCCGACATGCACCTGGCGTTGAATATGGCCAAAATGGCCAAAGAAGGCTTTTCGTGCGCCGCAATCGAGGAAACGAAATATCTCATTAAGAAACCACGTGCCGAGGTCTGAAAAGAGAAGAAGCAGGGTGTTGAGTTTCCTGGGCACAAAATGGTGAAGGCTGCGATACAAAGACACCCAGCAATGCTTTGTCAAAACCTTACGTCCGGCTGCCTTCCATGCCAAAATGGCACCGCAAAGAATCCGCAGACATGCTGGAGACGCAAAGGAACAGGTACACCTCCACCCGACTGACGCAGAGAGCGGACTGCTGAGCCGACTCCACCACTGCCCGGCACGCCACCCGCCCGAATGGCTAACACTTCTGAAGTTCAACCTTCTCAAATAGTCAATTTGCCCGCCGGATATACGTATTCGCGTACAGATCTTCCCTGTGCGGAATTTTTCGATGATGAGGAAACCGAGCACGATACCGATTTTGATCCAGATATGCTGACTGATGAAGGTTAGTACACTATCTGTGGTGTGGTAATGCAGCTAACAATCATTTTGAAGACAAGAGCAGAGGATTGAGCGATCCTGCAACTGATGACGAGCATTGACCGAAAGACACGGGATTTTGGAGATTATTATTAAATATATCTATGTATTATTGAAGAACAACGTAGTGATCAAGAAGAAAGTTAATAAACCCGCCAGAAAGGCAGCCAAAACAATGTGAATGATGGAGTGTGCCAAATTGAATGATTGCATATTGCGGATACAGCCATGGCAAAATGAGTGTCAACAGAGGGTCAACGATTGTTGGTCATGCGTCCTGGGAAATCACACCTCCGATAGGTTGTAATCAGTCATAGAGGAATTTTTGGCGGCCTTTATAGGCAAAACAGATTGCAATACCCTCCCTGCCCCATCATGAAAATGAGCGTCAACGGAGCGTCAACGATTTTTGGTCATGCGTCCTGCGAAATCACGCCTCCGATAGGTTGTAGTCAGTCATAAAGTAATTATTAGCAGCCTTTATAGGCAAAACAGATTGCAATACCCTCCCTGCCCCATCATGAAAATGAGCGTCAACGGAGCGTCAACGATTTTTGGTCATGCGTCCTGGGAAATCACGCCTCCGATAGGTTGTAGTCAGTTATAAAGGAATCATTGGCTGCCTTTATAGGCAAAACAGATTGCAGTATCCTCCCTGCCCCATCATGAAAATGAGTGTCAACGGAGCGTCAATGATTTTTGGTCATGCGTCCTGGGAAATCACACCTCCGATATGTTGTAGTCAGTCATAGTGGTATTTTTGGCCGCCTTTATAGGCAAAACAGATTGCAATACTCTCGCTGCCCCATCATGAAAATGAGCGTCAATGGAGCGTCAACGATTGTTGGTCATGCGTCCTGGGAAATCACACCTCCGATATGTTGTATTCAGTCATAAAGGAATTATTGGCCGCCTTTATAGGCAAAACAGATTGCAACACCAAATATTGTTGACGCTCTGTTGATGCTCTGTTGACGATTTGTTGACGCTCATTTTCAGGATGTGGTTAAGCACGTGAGTATGTTTGTTTTGCACATCAAGGCAACTAATACGTCGAAAATGAACCTTGACATACAAATGTCAATATTTCACGATTAACAGTAGCATATCCGAATGCGACCATAAATATGAAACCCGAAACGCAGAACCGGAGATTGGAACCGACGGGTCTAGCCAAACCCGGCGAAACCCGCGGGTTGACGGGTACGGGTGCAGGATTGGCCCGCCAAGATTCAGCGGGTTGGGTTTTTGGACGGTTCTGGAACCGAACCTACCCGTTTTTGCGGTCCAAACCTGGACCGCTGGCGGGTCACCTGGACCCGTTGCTAACACTAAATATCCCCCTATTGTCTGATTCTCTTCTGATAGTTGCCTTCTAAGTTTACAATCCACCTCCTCTCACACACTCCTGGAAACTCCAAGTGAGTAAAATACAGTTTGCTCATATAGACATGTTGTTATATCCTTCACTGTTCCACTTGCTCACAGGGTTGGCATCTTCCATTATTTTCTTCTCCCTATATGTACACCTATCAAGTTGACATGGTATTTTGTACCATTCCATACTCAGCATTTTGAACCAGAATTCGAATTCGGGCTCCATCATTCATGCACTGCCGCTACCAGATTGCCCTGACCATATTATGAACACTTTGCTGCACCCCACAAACCATTGAAGAGGAATTAATTACATACAGCAGAACTGGCTTGTGGAGTATAGGTAGAGAGTCAGAGGATAAGATAGAATACCTGGCCACAAGGAACCACACAGAGTGTGTTGGTCTGCTAAATCCTGCACTAAGCGAACGAGACCCAAAGCTGGGGAATTTGGATTTTGGATTTGGATTTTATGGTAGAATGCTAACTATCTACCTCAGGGTATTCCAAATACATTTACTTCTTGTCACCCAGTCCACTTCTCTCATTCCTATATCTCTGTGTGCCCCCCACTGACTTCCCCTGCCAATGTAAGCCATAGAAGCTACAAACAAATTTTCCTGCTGCAAAACAGATACTTTGAATTTTCCAATTGACAGAATCCAATTAATTTGCAGAGTTGGCTTAGAATGGCAATAAAATTATGCTCTGTTTAGTTTGCATATACAGCAATTGGAAACTAACCATTAATAGTATGGTATCAATATAGCCTTCTAACATAACTTTCATTGGGCAAATAGCCTCTCCGTACATATAGATGTGAATGATCATGATGATTGAACTAACATCTCGCTAGAACAAACTAATGCGTGAGTCTCCCGCAGAGCCGCACCAATGCCACAGAGCCGCACCTAATGCAACAGAGCTGCGCCTGATGCAACAGAGCCGCACCTTAACATGACCAGAGTTGTCCACCTACATCACAACCTTCTCTAATCATCTTCGAGAAACCTCTCAAAGAAACAAAACACCCTGATCAACCAACAAACATGCCTCTCACGCCTTTTTTTGTGTCGCTTTTCTCTTCACCTTTGGCCGTCTGCCTATCTCCTTCCAATATCGCTTCACCATCTCTTTTGCTTTTGCCATATTCTCCTCTGGCGCCCATGTATTATCCTTCTCATCCCAACCATCCCAAGTCACTTCACATTCCCAACTAGTTCCGTCAGAGCTTGGCCGGTGTTTGGCAATTGATTCGATGATATAAGTGGTGCCTGGGCTGTTAGTCAGTACCTGCGGAGGTGGCGGCTGCCACACAACCCTAGAATTATCCATGCAGTCAACTTTGAGCCTGCTGACGTTGACTGTGTCGTAGATCATCATATTGTTTGGGAGATCCTGTTCGACGGTATTTCCGCATATTTGTAGGATCTCGTATGGGGCAATGTAATGGTGCACTAGTTTGGATCACATGGGGTTGACATTGGCGTATCTGATTGGGACATCCTTTGAATATAGAAATACTTTGGCACTGGCAGTGATGGCAGGGTCAATTGGGCGTCGTGACTTATTAGCCTCAGCCGTCTGTGTGTCGTGAACATTGCACGGCTCATCCCTGGCAACTCCCACAATGCAGTGCAATCGCTCGACAAATTCGTGGCCTTGTAAAGTTTTCGCTGATTCATTGGCCTGCAGTCGTTGGAGGTCTGCAATTAAGTCTAGCAGCAAAGGCTGCTCATAACCAAGATCAAGTTCAAAATGCGTCTACTTCGTCGAACGGTGTACTGAAGAATTGTAAACGGGCTCAGCTAATGGCAGGTAGTCTTCCCAATTGGCTTGATCATGAGTTGCAAAACCACGCAAATAGCGTATAACTGTCTTAGTTGAGTTTTCAGAGAGACCATCCGTTTCTGGATGGAACACCATAGACATCAGCAGCTTCATCTGCAGAATCCTCGCAACTTCTCTCCAATAGTCTGCTGTGAAGCGTACATTGCAGTCCAATACAACCCCTTGAGGCTCTCAGTGTAGGTGGCCAATATCGTTGATGAATATGCGTGTGAAGGACGGGGCATCGATTGTGTTCTTGCAGGCTGGCCAATGTGCTCCCTTCATCATGGGGTCGACAAACGTTACAATGCGATCGTGCCCGTTTCCCAATATCAATAGGTCGGTTATGAAGTCAATGCAAATTCTTTGCCAAAGGCCTTCGGCTATTGGAAGTGGTTGCAGACGGCCCATGGGTTGCCCACTCCGGTGGTTAGTTCGATGGCACTAGTCACAGCCTGCAACGTATCACTGGGTATCGCGCCATATTTGCTCCCAGACATACTAGTCTTTCATACCTAGGTTCGTTCGGTCAGCACCAGAGTGTCCCCCTGCTGGAGTGTCATGAGCTTCATGGAGAATTCTTCGCTGCACTGTCCTTGCGATACACATCTGTCCTCTCATATCTGCCTTTCCGTCTTTCTCCTTCTCTTTTGCCCTCCCTATTTTGATAACCTGTGTCTTTTCCAAATCTCCACATGACCACAGTAGGCCATTCTCTTCCAAATAGAATCGTTGCGCTGCCACCCATAATTTGCATTCCTTGGTAGATGCAGTGAATGGCGGGGGGTGGGGACTTGCGTTGGCCAAGCAATGTGAAATTGGCCCGAACCATTCAGCATCATTTATGCCCGCCTTGGTGTCATCAACCCATTCTCAGGCCACAGTAACTTCCATTGGCATTCAATTGCATCGCTCCCGTCGGAAAACCGGGCAGCAAGACAATGTGTCCCCAACCTGATTTTTGACACCCGGGATGTGCTTGACCTCCCAGTCATGATTCTGTAGGAGTGTCAAGGTATCCATCTGACGTACAGTGAGGTGTGGTTGTGTGAGGATCCAACGCAAGGTTGCATAGTCCGTGTGTACCAAAAGTAGCTGCTCGGCTCCGTGTAGGTTGAAGTTCCAGTCTAATATGGTATCTCCGATGCCCAATCGTTCTCTGTTGTATGCAAGCTATCGTTTCTCCGCATCGTGTAAGTTATGGCTGACATAACCCTGTACCTTATCTGTCTTATCTTGCACCTGGGAGAGCACCACGCGCTATGCATATTGGCTAGGATTGATGAGCAGGCAATATTAGGCTTCGGGGTCCGGTAGAGCAAGGACCGGGGCATTGCAGAGTGCCTTTTTCAGCCTGCCGAATGCATGCTTGGATTCTCTGTCTGGAGCGAACGGAGTGTGACTGACTCTGCTTGGTTCTCCATGTCGCCGCCCCATGTCCACCTTTCCTTTCGGAGGAGTGCCAATTGCGTACAACCGCATCGCAATGTGAGTGTAGTGATCAATGAATTTGCTATAGTAACTGGTGAGGCCCAGGAAGCCTCCGGCATCCTTATTGTTCTGAGGTTGAGGCCAATCCGTTAACGCACGAGTTTCATGCTCCTGGGCGTGGATGCCGTCCTTGTCAATCTCAAAGCCGCAAAAATTAACTTTCTGACCAGCCCAAGAGCATTTTGCACGTTTTGCCTTGAGACCATGTGCATGTAGCAAAGTAAACACTTCTCGGATATGTATGACGTGTTCCCCCAGGGTACCGCTGCGACTCATAATATAGTCTTGGTATACGACAACGAATTCGCCATTGATTGGTTCCAAGATGCAGTTCATTATGAGCATAAAGTGGCAGGGTGCATTTGCCAGGCCAAACGGCAGAATTCGCCACTCGTAACAACCAAATTTAGTTGTGAAGGCTGTCTTTTGCCTGTCAGCTGTGGCGATACAAATTTGATGGTAACCAGCTGCCAAGTCCAATTGTGTGAACCAGCAGGAGCTGTGAATGCAGTTGACTAGATCCTCGATGTGTAGGAGAGGATAACGAACGTCCACAGTTATGGCATTTACTTCATGAGGATCTGTGCACAGGCGCGGTGTACTGTCAGGCTTTGGCACGAATACTACCGGTGAGCCGAAATTGCTTCGAGACGGCTGAATCCAACCGCTGCAAATTGCCTTGCCCATCTGCTTCCGATGATCTGCCTCTTCCTGTGGGAAGATACGGTATGGTGAGCCGAACGGAACTTTGCCATTTGGGACCATTGTAATTTCGAAATCAGCCTGCCTTCCATTCGGCAAATTTCCAAATGTTCGCTCACCGAAGAGGCATTGGAATTCTGTCAACATCACCTGAAACTCACCTCGCAGTTTGTCTGTCTGAAGTGTACCACCATTGCTGCGGTGTTGGACTTTGATCAAAACGGCCCGTTCCAACAAGCGGGCAGACACGTTTTTAAGTTCCGCCTTCCGTATAATATGTATGCTCATGAATTTGGCCTGCTCCACTATTCCTTGGTCGACGTCCAAGGGGCATAGGCCAGGCAAGTAATGTACATGGCCATCCTCTGTTTCCTCCCTGAGGTTATCACCAATCCACATTTCATTGCTGTCATGGTCGATTTGATATCGTCTGTTGATATCACGCATCCATCTTTTGGGTAGCACAACATCAAACCCCATGACATTGTAGATCGTAAATTCGGCCTCATAGACATATGATGCACCGAGTCATAGTTTCAATTTGACTCTTTGGCGTTTCTTGATGCCATCCTCTGCCTTGATATTGGCTGTCTCCACAATCATCCATCCCCCCTCCTTTGCCTGCAGGGCAGCCCCTTGGCGTTTAGTTCCTCAATGAACTTCCACCCCACATAGTTCTCTGACGCACCATCGTCCTTCACTACCCTTGCCCTTTTGCTGCTCCACCATCCTCCTTTGGTTTGGTATCTTATTTTCCCATTAAACCTTACCAGGTCGACCACTGAGTCATCAAGTTTGCTAGCTTTCAAGTGGTGGTAATGGGTGAAAAACTTGAATTGACTATCTGGCACCAATGTGTCACCCTTTTTGTTTGACGATACTGTACATGATGGTGTGTTTATGGGAGGAACAGCCGCAGCTACTGACCACCTTGGCCTTTTCCCGCTTCAGAGTCCGAGTCTGAGAGACTCTCCAACTCGCTCTCCACCTCACTGTTCGTCTCCTGCTTTGCCTTCTTTTCCTCCACATGCTGCCCGCTCTGCTTTCTACAGGTTAGTGCACGTCCCCATTTCTTATCTTTACGTTGGTGTCCAGAGTTGGCTTTTGGGGCATCATTGCCGACCAAAGCTTGTTCGAGTAGCTTCTTCATCAAGTCGCACTTCGGGCAATTACAAGGGATATGACCCGCCTGGCCACAGTTATCGCAGGTCAAACCGTCGTCTGTGGCGGCGCCAACTGCACCAGTTGAACAACCTTTCTTGCTGTCCATCTTCCTAGCTGAAGCTTTCGTAGTTGTGGTAGTGTTGGGGCCACTTCCAGGTTGAGACTTGTTGAGAGACATGTCCAATTCATTAAGCTGCATACGCTGTTCGAGGGTTGGAGTTCTATCATGCATGACAATATAATGAACCAAGTCTTTATAGACTCCCTGGTTGCCCGTTTGAATCTTATGTCCATAAGCATTGGCGAACATTTCGGCAGGTATAGGCTGGTGCATGTCCAATTTCAAATGTAGGTGATGGAAACGCTCATTACACTCTGTGACATGTTCTCCCTCCTTTAGGTTCAGTTGTTCCCATCCGCGTTTGACCAGGTCGAAGCCATTGGACGGAATGAACTTAGCTTTCAACTCCGTGGAAAAGGTGGACCATTCAATGGGCGTACTCATTGCCAAGTGGTGCATGGCCCAGACTGCCAAGTCGCCTTTCTGTTCTAGCACTGCTTGCTCTCTCCAGCCTGTCGTACCAACCCATCCAATGGCCTGGGCTGCAATCTTGAAGTGTCGGTCCAAAGCAAAAAGGAAGGCGGTGACATCGTCCTGGGTTTGTTTGCCGTCGTACGTCAGAAGGTTTGATGATTTGACGGAGAAGCCCAGGCTTCCAGACAAGCCAGGGGTTGGCTTGGCGGAGCCAGGGATCCCAAATGGGCCAGAGTTGGTTCAGAGGAGCCATGGATCCCAAATTGGCCTGGAGGCTGTTGGGAGGGGTTCGGCCCCGGAGTCGCATGTACTTGGTTACTCATCGGTTGTTTAATGACGCGTTCGAACGCTCTCAATTCATATCCCAGGCTGCTTTCCTCTGACGAGCGATTTTTGACGTGGTGCAGCAGCATGTCCTTCTCCAGCTGGAGCTGTGCGATGTCTGTCTGCTCCGTTGTCTCTGGCTGCAACTTGCAATTGTCAAGCTGTCTCTCCGACTTGGCGGATCTACGATTCTTGATCTGAAGCTCTTCTTCCAACTCTTCAATTTCCTGCTGAGCGGCCACTAATTCCCTGCTCTGGCTGTCTCAGACGGGCTCAGTCACCTCCAGCACCTTGACTTCAGCGGCCAAGCTCTCGTTGAGGGCACAAATCTTGGCGAATTTCTCGGCTTGTGCAAGGCTCTCGGAGAGGTAAGCATCAATGATCTCCAATTGGACATCCTCCATAGCTCTGATCCAGTTGATTGATTGGTCAGACACGACACCAGGGCCGTTGTTGATGACCTTCATTCGGTTTGTGATGTTTCCTGTTGTGTGAAGTTCTGTAGGTTGGAAGCACGTGGTGGTTGAGGTCTTAAACCTGCTGCTAAACCTAATTGACTGGGCTTTGTCGATTTTGTCAGTACAATTGACATGATGCATGTCGTGCGTGTTGTGCAAAGCAGGAAGCGCTGCGAAGTCGGAAGACTCGTGTGATGCGTCAGAGCCGCCGGCAGTCCACTGGTTCGAAGATGAACAAAGTGAATCCGCCATCCATCAGCAAAATGTATTTTTGTCACTAGAAGCCTCCAGGAGAGTCTGAGAGGATGTGGAGTGTAAACTTAGATGCGTCAATTTCAGGAGAGTGTCAGACCCTAGGAGGGCATTCCGGCCAGCGTTCGGAGTAACTGTGATCTCTGATGACGGGTACAGGAGTGATTGTGATAAGTTTGGGAACACCTCAGAGCGCCGGAGAGGAGTTTGGGTGCACCTGGGAGCACCTGGGAGCACCTGGGACCGCCGGCGACAAGTCAGGGAGCGCCGATGACAAGCCCCGGAGCGCTGGCGACAACTCTGGGAGCACTTCGAATCACAGTAGAGCAGTCTGGCAAAACAACATCTTCATTGGGGATGCTGCTGGTGCATCTGGAAATCATAGCTACTACTTATTGTTCAACGATTGTTAAAACTCATGTATTCGGTTTGTATTCTGCTGTATGTATCTATGTATCAATGGATCTATATAGCTACCCATCTACACTCCGTATATCTGGACTGTCTGCAGGCGGTGCTTGAGAGCGATTCGAGGTTCGCCTGAAAATGATAATCGAGTGAGCTCAGTAATACACTCCGAGGCCGTGATCGAGCGAGTGTGCAGATGCACTTGGAGGCTGTAATCGAGCATATTTGGAGATGCACTTGGAGGCCATGTCATGCGAACTTGGAGGCCGTAATTGAGGGAGTTTATAGATACACTTGGAGGCCATGATTGAGCGAGTTTGGAGATGCACTTGGAGGCCATGACCGTCCGAACTTGGAGGCCGTAATTGAGGGGGTTTGAAGATGCACTCCGACGCCATGATCGAGCGAGTTTGGAGGCCGTAAACGAGCGATTTTGGACGTACACTTGGAGGCCGTGATCAAGCGTGGTTGGGGATGTGCTTGGTGGGCGTGATCATGCGAACTTGGAGGACGGAATCGTGCGAGTGTCGCGAAACACTTGGAGTCTGTGATCGAGCTACTTTTGGAGATTCACTTTGCGGCCGTGATCGAGCGAGATTGGATGAATACTTGGAGGTGGTGGATGGACGACACGCCGGGCGTTGAGACTCTATTCATTAGTTAGTTCACTCGCAGACTGTGGGAATGTGACAATTGGACTTTACCTTTCAGCTTGCATGGAGAGCTGGCTGATGGCAATCGATTGTGTAGAGAGGTACACTGGCAGCTGAAGCTTAATTCAGGGGTCAACTCCCAATCATGAGAATGAAGGGAAGACAAATAGTGTTACCAACGGTTCCGGACCATCACTTCTGGTCCGGGTCCGGGTCCAAATAGAACCGATACGAAATTGGCAGTCCGGTGTATGAATAAACCCGAAATGACAATTCGGGTACAGTTCGATGGCAAACTTCCAACCCAGACGAATTTGGTGGGTTGTCAGCGGGTCGCCCAGGCGTTCCATCTATAGATTCATATAAGGCTCTTGTTTTTGGAGTTTTTTAATAATATCTTATCGAAATCACGTTTTCACCAACCAATACTGTGTCTTTGCATACTTCCCAGCTTGCAATATCGATTAATTTCGAATCGGTGTTTTACCTTTGATATATTGTATTTTTACCTATCAGAGCGGTCAATAATTCCATTACAAATGCAAAGATCCGCGCGATGCCTTGATTACCAAATATACAACACCTAAAAGTGTTGACACTCCATTGACGCTCATTTTCAGGATGTGGCAGGGACCATGTCGCTGTTGTTTTTCCAGTAAAGGATGCCAATATTTCATAAATGGATGTCTGCAACCAATCTGAACATAGAATACCCAAGATATGAAACTGAAAATCGTTGACGCTCAGTTGACGCTCATTTTTAGGATGAGGCAGGGAGCATGTCGGTGGAGTTTTTCCCAGTTAAGGCTGCCAATATCTGCTAAATGGGTATCTCTAACCAATCGGAACATGAATTACCCAAGATGCGAAGCTGACAATTGTTGACACTGCATCGATGCTCACTCTCAGGATGCGGCAACGAGCATGTCACTGTAGTTTTTCCCAGTGAAGGCTGCCAATAACGGGAATATAGATGTCTGCAGCTAATCGGAACATAAATTTCGCAAGATACGACGCAAAAAATCATTGACGCTCCGTTGACACTCATTCCCAGGATGCGGTAGGGACCATGTCGCTGTAGTTTTTCCAGTAAAGGCTGCCAATATCTGATAAATGGGTGTCTGCAGCCAGTCGGAACATAAATTACCCAAGATGCGAAGCAAATCATTGTCGACGCTCCTTTGACTCTCATTCTCAGAATGGGGTGGTGTCTGTGTTGCTGTCTCTTTTGCCTAGACAATCTGCCAATACGTCGGTTATGCATAATAGCAACCAAATCTCTGTTGAATTACGGTACTTACAAAACTACAAATCGTTGACGCTCTGTTGACACTCATTTTGATGTATTGTCCATTCAACATCTGCTGCCATCGATAATAGTTTTCATCATGATTTAAACATACTGGTAGTCTTTCTGCCAGATCGAGACTTGGCCCTGTGGCAAAGCCGAGCACAATAACATTTTTACACTGTTCGCTCTCACACAACTGACATTTATGTATCTTGCCCCATGCTCCATTGCGCCTGCTATACATCTGTTTATCAACCGATATTCACAAGCTACTGCTCACCATTCGTCCTTAATATGTCTCTAACTAAAACTCTCGGTCAACATACATACACAAGCTGCTGAAACATTGACGCATTCTGTCGTACTTTTTCTTCACTCCCCTATTCCTCCTCGTTTTGATTGCATTGACCGTCATCAACACCTTTTCAGCCCATCTCTTTGACTTCTGGGTAGGCCAATTCAATCCAGGAACATTTGGCGCGGTGCTCACATCCCGCTGCTCTGGGCATCCCGAATTCTCGATGATATTAATATTCTCTATATCAAATTCAATGTCCGCTGTGCTATTGTGTTCACTGTCAGTTGGATTATCTAAGTCCCCATTCCAGTTAAGCTAATCTTCAGTGTCCAAAATGCTTTCAGGAGTGCTATCCTCATCACTTTCGACTGCATGACGGTTGATTTTTCGGATTCTGTCATCATCCAATATTTGAGTTTGTTCTCCAGGGAGGTCCTTTGCAGACAAAAGTGGTGGCAAAGGAGATCTTTCTGACAATTTGAATGCAGCCAGACCATTATGTTGGAAGAGTGACCAGGGTGCTGAGATGATCCCTTCCTTGTCCGAAATGTATCCAACGGCGGTCATCTGCTTGTTTTGAGTGGGAGATTCCTTCTAGGTAGCAAGTAGGTTTCGGCTGCGCAGCCACATCTCGAAAAAGTCATCAACCGTGGCCATTCTGTGCAATTTCCTTTCCTCTCCCTCTTTGTTCATTCCATGTCGTTTTCTGTGTTTGTCGTATCCAATGATGGGTCAGCGCCTGCGAAAATCCGGTCATTGGCTCGAGCAAACTCCCTTACAATGACTCTCTCGAGAAGGGTCTCGCCTGTTGTTTCTGACTGCCTCCAGCCTATAACATCTCGGCCAATGGAGAAACTGGCCTCCACTTCGACACCACGTCGTATGATGGAGAATATGTCGCGTGCCACATTGGAGAGATCAGCGTACTTGGAGTGCGTTTCCTCTTGTTGGCGCAACCATTCGGTTATGTCCGGTAACAAAAATGTACTTCTAATCTCCATTGGGTCGGAGTGGTAATCATTGCAATTTGGATTAATTTGCCCCCAGTTCTTTGGCGCTTCAGGCAGTGGACTCAAATAGATCCTGGCGGCGGTCAATAAGCGTGCTGCGTAATAGCTTTGTCCGGGCATCGTTTCAGCCACATTGTCAGGCGTTAAGTTTTTGTCATCATCGCTGGACAGATCATATGGATCAAACCATGAATGACAGGATCCTCAAGCCATTGCAGAGAGAATGAGATTGCTGCTCGGTAAGCTTTCGAGTTTATTGACTGGCACACGTCGATGTTTGGCACAGTATTCATTCTCCACATACATCAGTAGGGCATCATGGTATTCGGTTGAATAAGATGTCTACTCCTCTGGATTGATATCCATACGTTTGCCCCACTTTCCAAACGATTGGAGCTTGCGGACACGATCAAGGATATGTGCAGAAATGAGAAGCATGCCTGTCAATGGTGTCACTTCAGCGTAATATTTGGACAGCATTTGTCGAGCTAACTTCACGGCAAAGAACAAGTCTTCGTTCCATTCAGTCTTCTACTTGGCCAAAGATCGCATCACGTCATCCATGTGATCGAACATGTCATTGTACACTGTCATCACGTGATGCAATGTGACTTTGTGCCTCTTTGACAACCACAGAGTCCAATATCGGAATCGCCTCAACACTTCCATGACATACTTCACAATGGTCAATTCATCTTGAGTTGTGAAAAGTGGCTGGTAATCAGTGTATTATGGATTTTGAAGCTACTCACGTGTGAATTCCCGTAATCGGTAGGCACGCTCGAGCAACTCCAGTGTAGAGTTCAAACAGGTCTTCACATTTATAAATGGAAGTACCGCGATGGGGACTTTGGCTTTTTGACAGTCAAGGAACTCGTTTCAGTGACCAGGTGTCAGTGTAATCAACACCGCCAGCATTCTCTGCTATTTGAAAGTCAGTTTCAGGATTTTCAAAATATCCTGAAATACGTACCTTCTCAATTATCATTACTAAACCTGGTCTTATGGCCGACATCTTATTAATTCTAGCATTGCTCTCTTTTCGCATTGTTTGACTCTTCCCAATGCCTATGCTTTCATTCTCTCCAGATTGCTGATCGCGCTCATGGGCTTCCCAAGACATGGTCCGGCCTTTTACACCCAGACTGCTCATGAATGCACCTAATGGCAGCTGTATGACATGCGCCATGCATGGTATCTGGTTCCTCAATGCAGGCCACTCGATTCCCGAGGCCTCAAGTGTTCATTGCAGCTCACGTGTCATTGAGTGATTTGAGGAGGCATAATCAGTCGTAATTCCAAACACACGGCCGTCGGTAAGCTCAAAACAATCAATCACGTCCTTCAAATGTACGGCTAGCCTTGCTCCAGTATGTTGACCCTTGACCAATCATCCTTACTTAGCTTTCGAAACGGCAAAAGAACAGGTGAACAACCTCTTCCAAAGGGAGATGAACTTCGCGCAATGCCCATCTGCTATCCATATAATAAGTGATTACCTATGTTATCGCTAGCTTGATTGTTGATGTCCATCCGTCCAAAGCTAAACTAAATTTAGTTCGTGACGGTAATTGCTTCTTATTTGCACCCATGGTCAGTGCATATTCCCTCTGGCAAATGTTGCTAAGAGTCGTAGGGGACTGCAGCACTAGTTCATCGCGTAACCCCTTATATGCCGGTTGTAGCTCTAGATTTGATACAGAGTTTTATGGAATACGAGCAGAATCAAATCCTAACATGAGGTAGCGATTCCACCTGTCCTGGTGAAATTCCGAAGTTTCAAAGTCATCAGCTGCCAGTTTGGAATGTTATGTCTGTCATTTCAGTCAATATGGATCAACCTGGAAGTCAAATATGATTTTCCTCTGCAATCTTACTATTGTGATTACTCAACTTCCTTGCCTCTTCAGGATGGCCAAACCAGTTTCATTGACCGTCGAACTAGTCAAAAAAGTAACCACAGACTCTATTCATTTGTTTAACTATGCGATGTGAGCTTTGGCCAGTAAGTGTTTCCCCATTGAGCTGGTCGCATGTTCTGATGGATGGCAAAGACCTTGATGACAACCAATACATATGATGCCAGGGCTGCCGGTCTCCTCAATTCTGCAGTGTAAATGAAATTCCCACGAAGGCGCATGTCTACAATGATTCCCAGCAATCAGCCGTTTCGAGCCTACATTGATTGATGCCTACCAAGCATCAAAGATGGTTTGTAAAGTAAGGTCGCTCGAACCACGAATAAAGACACGTTCATCCTTGGAAGAGATCATAACCTCAACCAATGAGGTATTAAAAATTGTGAATCCAACATCGCGGTAGAAATTTATTTGCTGCGTGATCCAACTCGAGAGGCTGCCAAAAGTTATGCTATAGTAAAGCAGAATGGGGATTCTCAAATAATGACTAGAGCTACACGCATAAAATAGTCGGATCTGTGAGACATCACATGCATATTTGCGAAGTTGTATAAAACAACGTATTGCAAAGACTGACTGCGTAAGACTCAGTTCAGGAACAACACAATGCAGTTCATTGCTGTGTAGCTTATTGAGCCCCCACAAATACTGTTGATGTTCCGTGGGCTCTGAATTGTAGGAGGCGGACACGATATCGTCCCTAGCATTTTTCCCCATAAAGGCAGCCGATATGTTGAATATGGGATAATGACGTTCCATAGCCCTTAGAGTGTGCAAGATGCAAGACCAAAAATCGTTGACGCTCGGTGGACGCTCATTTTTAGGAGGTGGTAGCAATATCGTCACTCGCATTTTTCTCCATACAGGCAGCTGATCAGTTGAATATGGGATAACAATGTTCCATAGCCCTTAGATTGTCTAAGATGGAAGACCACAAATTGTTGACGCTCCGTTGACGCTCATTTTTAGGAGGTGGTAGCTGTATCATCACTAGCATTTTTGCCCATAAAGGCAGCTGATAAGCTGATTATGGCATAACATCATTCTATAGCACTTGGGGTGTGCATAATGCAAGAACAAAAATCGTTGACGCTCCGTTGGCGCTCATTTTCAGGAGGTGGTAGTGATGTCGTCTGGAGCATTTTTGCCCATAGAGGCGGCCGATACTATGATTATGGGTTCAAGGGGTTGCTTCACCCTTTAATTATCCAAGATACAAGACCAAAGAATGTGGACTCATCGTTGACGTTCATTTCCAGGATGGGTCAACAAGCATGTCACTATCATTTTGGCCTATGAAAACCGCTAATACAGTCACTTCGGAAGAATGTGACTATACAGCCGTTTGTTTGTCGAAAATGTAAGACTACAAACCGTTGACGCTCCGTTGACGCTCATCTTAATGATGTACCAACAGTTAGTGGATGCTGATCAATTTTCTGCAGAAATGCATACAGTGGTTATTGGCAGCCAATAAATCATTTCTATGTATAAACATTTGAATCCAAAAGCTTCCAACCCTCTCAATTGCTGATCCACAACTTGACTCGTTCTCTGTATGATGAATAACATTAGCCTATCACGTTCCTGCCCTTTCGGCCGGCAATTCACCGCATATATCTCTATATACTAGTTGTTGATATGTCCAGCCCGACTTCCTCACCTTTCCTCATCCCGCTCATTCTCCATGATTTCCATGACCTACCTTAAGCAATTTTCAGAATCTTGACCATGTGCACGGGGTCTGTGCAGAGAGTTATGCAGTTGGCTGCATGATTGTATGCCGCATCACGGTGGTCATTCATCCAGGTGCATTTTGCGCATTGACCCCCTCAGCTATGACTCGTATGAGCTGACTGACTTAAATTTAGTTAGTGAGTTTCGTCTCTAATTTGGTTCAAATTGTCAGACTTAACAGTAACCAGCGGGACGATATCACGTTCATTGGTCGTCAGTCAATACGATTTGAATTCTAGAACATTGTCATGGACTATCCGACCTCTGCACATGCACAGACGAATTATCATGTATCACAATTTGGTCACTGAAATCAAGTAAAAGCTGACACGGAGCAAAATGGGTTCATTTATTGCATTTCGAAGGGATTCATCGTCACCAATACGAATTTGCCTATTGATTCCTCCTGCGACCCACGAGCCGTCACCATGTCTTCTTCGGAATCCGATCTCGATATGGTAATCAGTTTGGGATGCTGTGTGCAGGGGTTATAGTGTACAGGTTCAACATGCTTTGATATCAGAATTGTTGACAAATCAGGAGCTGGGGCAGGCGGGAGGGACGGAATGCGTTAGGGTGACTGGGGTGTCCGCAATCCATGCGTCATTTGACTACTCCCCGGTCGAGATGTCACATGCGGCGTTTGCTATTTTCCGGGGTCACTATCAAGTGTCTCCATAGGCTCACCAAATGTCATCAGCGCAGAACAGGTTGCATCCTCGTCCCTGTGCTATTGAACGACCACCGGAACCTCCAATTCCGTAGTCCTGTACTTCTTTCCTCTCTCACAGGAAGTAGTCGGCCGCGTCTCCCCGGCCTGGTTGCATCAATTCGTCAAGCATTATCTGCTTCTGCCAAAAACGCGCCATAGGATTCTGTACTGTTTTAGTGATTGTGCCCATCACCCAGCCGGGTTCATCATCTTCGCTAAGCTTACCCAGCTCAGGATTATCTTCATCATCATCCTCGTCTTCCCCATCCTCCCCATTCTCGGAACTTGCAACATCAGTTAGACTACCTCCGATGGCGTTCAACATCTCCTCAAATGTTGTTTCAGGCTTGGTGGTTGACAATCCCACCTTTTCAGCATTTCTCATTTCTTCCTCCGCCTGCTTAATTGCTGTCTCTGTGTCTTCATCTCGCTTTCTTGCCACAGCAGTCGCTCTTTCCACATAATCCTTGTTCCATTTCTCCTTCTCTTCGTTGCTTGAAAAGTGTGTTTCCCATCATCTCGCCGCCGCAAGTTTCTTTTTAGATCGCAAGCTGCGCAACGCTCCAAGAACTCGGACCCTTTCTGCTTCCAAGCCGCTCTTGCCTTCATTCGCTTGATGACGTCATCGTGTGGAATGCTTTGTCAATTTGCTGTATTTGCCTGCCAGTAATGGCGAAAGGTTCTTTTTCAGAGCATTGACGATGGTATTGTGTGTTGACTTTGTTGATGGACGAGATGTTGGATATTGCAAGATATGGACCAGATAGAGTTAAGCTGCGTTATTTATGACGAGGTTGGTACACTTCATTGACTTGAACAAAGCAAAATCTACGTTTTGACCAGCACTAAAATGGGAATAGCAATGCTAACCGTACATCAGTTATCATCTATTTCGTGAATAATCCATGGGATTTGCTGAGACAAACATCAGGAGCCGTCCTTTCCGTCGAGGAATGTACAGTTTATATCTCACAAACCCAACATTTCGGTGGTCGTTCACTGTGATTTATCCCTGTAAACAAACACATAACATCCCACAAACTTGGTGCAAATGGCAGGACAGTTGGAAACCCGTGCAACCAGCAGCTATACGCAGCAGGATTGAGCTTGAGTACAACATGCAAGTTGGCTGTTACGCATGCTATTTTCACTTGAAACTAACCATATAATCCTCAGGACTTCCCACTTCTTTTCATTATCTTCTTGCTTAGGACTTCTCACTTCTTTTAGTTATCATCATCTCTTCAGTTCCACTGCTGGAAATCAGGGCTCCACAAACACCTCGGCAAGCTGAGCATGGAACAGAATCGAGCAGAACGATGGGCACTTCTTCCAATACGCCACCCATTGAGACCCAACTACAACGCAGACCCAACTTAGCTCACCACGACGCTGCAAATACAGCCACCGAAAACATGACCCTGGACGCACAGGTAAAAATTGTCCTTAATACCAGAAGCAGCAAGAACAAGAAGCAGCCCGCGATCGGATCTCAGTATGGTCGAACCGGTGTTGATGACTGTCAACTAATGATATAACTTGTAGCTGGTGTACGTGGAGAGCTGTGTGACCAATTTCTAGCCGCCGGTGATGGGAAACCTCCAGGGTCGAGCAAGGCATTTGTCCACACAGTCCGCGAAGTCCAACATCATGATGTAGTCAGCTCTGGGTTTTTCGCGGACGAATTTAGTGATAAGAATCCCCGAAAGTGGACTAAACAGGCTTTAACTATAATAGAGGATGCTACAGAAGCGTATATGGTAGAGGTACTAGGCGAATCTGATATGTAGATGCAGCAACTAATTTCTTGTAGATTTTCAACACATCTGCAACTATGGCAAGGCAAGGTGGTCAGGCACAGCTAGAACAGTCTGACATGCGCATTGCCTTGAATATGGCCAAAACGGCCAAAGGAGGGGTTTCGCGAGCCGCAATGGAGGAAACACACTTCTTAATAACGAAACCTCGTTGCCGAAGTCCGAGACAAGAAGAAGCGGGGAGTTGAGTTTCCTGGGCATAATAATGTGAAGGCTGCGATGGAAATACACCTAGCTACGATTCGAGAAAATCAAACGGACGGCTGCCTCCCTTGCCAAAACCGCACAGCACAGAATCCCCAGACATCTTGGAGGTGCAAAGGCACGGGTGCACCTCCACCACAGTGACGCAAACAGCCGACTCCAGAACCGAGGCCACATCTGCCCAGAACGCCACCTGTACCACCCAGTCAGAACGAGGCAACTCATGTATCCGAAGTTGAAGGTGTGCCACCTGGATATGTGTCTATCCACACTCCGATTCCCAGGGCTCAATTTTTCAATCATGATGCATGTCCCAAGGATCGCAAGCGCGATAAAGATTTGAATCCAGATTTGCTGACTAATGAAGGAACATCCACTGGTTAGTACACTATCTGCCATGTGGTAATGCAGCTGACATCCATTTTGCAGACTACAGCAGCCTGGTGAGCGAACCGGACAGTGAAGATGAGCATTGATAGAATGGAACAGGTTTTTGGAGTGTATTATTATCTACAATTAGCGGACACTTTAAAGTGTATTTTAAAGGATATATTTATTTGTATTATGAAAGAACAATGTAGTGATAAAGAAGAAAGTACATGAAGAGGTTACAAAGGCTGCCAAAACACCGTCAATGCTATATTAGGCCAAATTGAATGATGACATATGGTGGATACGCCCATTGCAAAATGAGCGTCAACGGAGTGTCAACAATTTTTGGTCTTCCATCATTGGTAATCTGCGTGCTGATCGGTTCAGACCATTTATACATGGGGTATTGGCTGGCTTTATCAGCAAATGAGCAAGCCACACGTTCCCTGCCCCATTTTGAAATTAAGCGTCAACGGAGGGTCAACGATTTTTGGTCCTGTAAGTCAGGTAATTCAAAAGCGATATGGTCGTTCCTATATATAATCAAAGTATTGGCCGCCTATAAAGGGAAAACAGATAGCTACACCCTCCGTGCCCCTGCATGAAAATGAGCGTCAATGGAGAGTCAACAATTTTTGGACTGCCATCAGGGGTAAACAAAGCGCGATGCGTCGGTCATTGTCTATATACGATGTTTTGGCTGTTTCTCTAGGCTAAAACAGTCACTAACTCCTAGCTGCATTATCGTGAATGAAATAAGTTGTTACTATCCGGGAGGCTGACACAGGAACGTTGCTTGCTTCTCTGCAAACAGAGGATGCCAATTCCTCCATAATAGAGGACTGCAATCATGCGCCACATAGATCACCCATGATGCGAGACTTTACATTGTTGGTGCTCAGTTGATGCTCATTTTCAAGATGGGGCAGGGAGCATGTCGCTTCTGGTTTTGCCTATAAAGCATGCCAATACCTCAGTTACGACTATCTGCATCCTATGGTCACTCACATTACCCAAGATGCAAGACCAAAAATCGTTGACGCTCCGTTGACGCTCATTACCCGGATGGTGCAGGGAGCGTTTCTCCCCATTTTGCGATGACAAAGGCTGCCACGACATCCAAAAAGAACACCGAGGTACCATCGTTCATATTTTACGATTAATAGTAGAATATCTGACTGCGATCATAATCATAACCCGAAATGCACAACCGGAGATTGGAGCTGACGGGTCTAGCCAAACCCGGCGAAGCCTGCAGGTTGATGGGTACATGGCCTGATTTGGATCGCCAAGAAGCTGCGGTTCGAGTTTTTGGACGGTTCAGGAACCGAACCGAACAATTTTCCCGGTCTAAACCCGGACCGCTGGCGTGTTACCCGGACCCGTTGCCAACACAAAAGACAATCAATCTTGGAGGGATCCTGTACTCAGTGTATGCTGTACTCAGTGTATGCTGTACTCGGTGTATGCTGTACTCGGTATATGCTGTACTCAGTGTATGCTGTACTCGGTGTATGCTGTACTCAATGTGAACTCATGATCATAGCATGGAAAGATAGAGAGGGATGACTTAACTTTGTGTTCTGCGATGATGGTTGAGTTTTGGACGAGGAAAAGAGAGATATGGGATGAAGATGAGAATCATGTGGAGGATATGAGTGGATAAGAGAAATCAGGGGTACGACATGCCTGATCGGGTTGGGAAGACCTCGTATCGGTGTAATTACACGCCAGATCAGGACTTGTACCTGCCGTCTCGGGGATCGTAAATTCACTCGCGCACGGAAATCTCTAATGTCCCAGTTCCTCATGATTACTTCCCTCATCTCATCTCATCCTCTCTCTTTCTCATCCTCAACTCTACCATCACCTAAGAACACGAAGTTAAGTCATCACTCTCTATCTCTCCATGCCATGATCCAGAGTTAACACTTAGTACAGCATACACCGAGTACAGCATACACCAAGTACAGCATACACCGAGTACAGCATACACCAAGTACAGCATACACCAAGTACAGCATACACCAAGTACAGCATACACCAAGTACAGCATACACCAAGTACAGCATACACCGAGTTCAGCATACACCGAGCACAGCATACACTGAGTACTGCATACACCACGTACTTGCAACATCCCAAGATTGACTGTCTCCCGCTCCCAGCCAGTCACTCATCTCTCGGCAGACGATGTTGGACTCAATTCTCTACATTCCCACAACTCCGAGTGAACCAATGAATGGAGTCTCAGCTCCCATCGCGCCTCCCTCCCAAACTACCTCCTCCACATTGATCGCCCCCAAGTACTACTCCACTCTCGCTCGATCATGGCCTCCAAGTGCATCTCCCAACTCGCTCGATCACAGCCTCCAAGTGTATCTCTAAACTCGGATGAGTACAGCCTGCAAGTTTGCACGATCACGGCCTCCAAGTGCATCTCTAAACTCGCTTGATCACTGCCTCCAAGTGAATGTCCAAACTCGCTCGTTCACGGCCTCGGAGTGCATCTCTCAGTCCACTCCATCATGGTGTGGTGATACGGTGGAGCTGGAAGGTAGACAGCCCATCGTCAGCACTCCGCCGCACCTCTCATGGTATCTGAAGGGAGAATATGTGGGAAAGAGCTGTTCTCCCTCGAGCAGCGTAGGAACAGGGTGAGAGGAGATAAAGGGATACCCAGCCATGCTGAACCACACAAATTGCGTGGATCTATGAACAGTTTGCAAGACTGCGTGGATCTACGAAAGCTCGGCAAGAGTGCATAAGACCAAGAGCTGGGAAAGATAGAGTGTATATTTCATATAATGAGATGATGTCTATCTACCCCGGGGTCTTCCAAATATATACTGCCTGTTACTGAGTCCATCGCTGTTATCCCTGTATCTCCGTATGTATATATATAGAGAGACTTAGCTAATACATGCAATATTATGATGTAGCGAACCTTGTGACTGTAACAAAGACCAATATGATCGATGAAATGCCTTGTGGTTTTGGAACCCTAAGAACCACTGGTGTGAGAATATAGCACCAAGTCTCCCACAGAGCTTGTGCAGAGGTCTCAGCTGCTCCTGAAGTCTCCCGCAGACTGGCACAGAGGTTTCAGCAGCTCCAAAATTTGACTATCCTAATAGTCAAATCCTGTAGCATCCTGAATACACCTCCATCACTGCAGGTGATTTCATGAGCACTTGAGAATGCTCTTGCAGAGTCTGAGAGCACTTTGCAAAGCTCCAAGGGGGGCTGGGAGCATCTGGAAGTACTTAGAAGCACTGGTTAGGGCTACCGGAGGGTCTGGGAGGTTTGCGTATGGCTTCCGGACCGAATTACATTTTGCTGATGTTGTGCATTGTGTTTCGATCACTTCTGATTCCTCTGATGCTGTCAGATGTCGAGTGCTGCTACCAATGTTGGCAAATAGCCTCTCGGTATATAGAGAAGTGAATGTTATTGATGATTGATCTGACATCTCGCTAGAACTAACTAATAAGCGAGTCTCCCATAGAGCCACACTAATGCCAATGAGCTGCACCTTAACATGACCAGAGTCGTCCACCTACACTTTCTTTCTGTAATCTGAGTTGAAGTTGTAACTCCACCCTATAATGGTATATATAATAATGCGATTTCAGAAGCCTTTTAAAAATACCATCATATAACTGAAGTGTGCATCCAATTGACATTAACTTACAGCTCACCAGATTTTATAGACTGTATACTTCTATCAACTTGAAATTATTTGGAATAATAACAATTTACTGATATTTTTGTTTTCACACTAGTGTATAGTTACAAAGTATCTTAATTGGCATTTGGTATAGATATCAGCTATCATTTAATTAATACCTGACGTGTTTTTAGTATATTTACTCAGTAGGTAGTTAAAACAAACATGTATTGTTATTCTAAATCAGATATAAAGTTCAAATACACAATGAAATTTAGTCTTTGTTCAAAATACAAAATTTGTACAGCAAAGTATATATCTATATATCACTGCTGGAGAGGTGTGGTTTTACTCCAGTTTTTAGTAGTTTAATACTGTATTATTACTTTGAAAACAATATGTAATATTGGTGCTAATAGTATCTAAGAATACATTTGCAACAGTTATGGCACAGAGTCACTCCTTCTTATTCTCATTCTCATTCTCCTTCTTATTCCTCTGCTTCTACTTCTGTTCTTTCCTCTGCCTTTCCCTTTTCCTCCTGCTGCTTCTGCTTCTGCTTCTGCTTCTGCTTCTGCTTCTGCTTCTGCTTCTGCTTCTGCTTCTGCTTCTTCTGCACCTTTACCTTCTTTTCTTTCTCTATCTCTATACTTATCCCTCAGTTCTATATTTAAAATATTAAAATGTCATCCTCTCAGAATTCTTTTTCTATCTTCATATCATAGCTAGCTTAGCAATCTCAAGGCGTCTCTTTGAACTTCAGAGCATAAGGCAGAGCGCGGGTGAACCTACAAATGAGAGGATGATCCATAAGGCATACTGATGTGCATTGACCAGGTAACTCAGGTAGCCATACAGGACCCTCAGCCAGCGAGGAGTAATTGTTATACTTAGTGATTTAGAATTTCTACTGAAGGTCACTGCAACGGCGATCATTCACCATACTAGGTATAGTTCTTAGTCCCGTCCATTTCCTGAATGGTCTGTACTTTTTGGCGCGCAATAACTATCGGCACCTCCAGATCTGGGGATAAAGATTGGACACTCCTGTTCTACTCATGCGGCCGATAGGTATTCCAGTCAGGTGAAATTAAACCAATAAAAATAGCTGCATCCAGAAATAGATATCGGCCGCATTAGTTGTATTAATCTACCTCGTTGGAGACAAAAAGAGTTATCAGTTGCTGCCAGACTTAAGCGAACAAAGCCGAGTAGAAATTTATGGCTTTGCCAACTCTCAATGCATGTTTTTACAAGCTATGACATCACCACCTAGCAGTCCAATCTACATAATCAACATCTCTTCCTCACCTTGTCAAGAACTACTGTCTGACACAACCTACTAATCAACGAAACCCTCGAATCTCCCTAGCATTTTGACTATGTCGTCGCTGCTGAAGTCATCTATCGCGAGGCACGCTTTCTCGGCTACGAACCTGCGCTCCTGCGGAAATTCTACTGCATACCGTTACGTGAACGGGTCTACCCGTCATGGGGATAACCCCGAGGTATGAGCATGTATCACGATAATGAATAGTCACCTTCTAACCATTTACAGGTACTTGGGAAGGGTAAACAGAGTGTTTTAAGCAAGCACAAGAAAAACTCCACAGAAGAACCGCGTTGGCATGAGGAGTTAGCCTCGGACGCAGAAGCCTTTGTGTGTTGATACCTGAATACCCTTTACCTTTGTATATGATTAACCCATCCTAGGTCAAGGCTCAGCGAGACGAGATTGATGCCTCAGATGAGTCCATTAGGAAGATGCAAAATAAAACGAAAGACATTCCGTCGAAGTAAGGAAAGATTCGGAACAACGTTGAATACGCGGAGGGGTACAGGTGGATTGGTTAGGCAGTGTTGAACATTGAATATACATTCAAGTCACCACATGTCAATGACATCTCCGAAGTATCAACTAGGTCGCTTGCCCTTTATGAAAAGCCTAGCCGGAACAATGCACTGGAAACGGGAATCTGCATAACTAATTTTTAACCTCAGTGACGAAGATATAATGAAATCATTCCATACCTGTCACTTCACAATTACAATGACTAGCACTAAAACAGTGATAAGAATAATGATTGTTGCCAAACTCCCTTTGGCCGTATTAGCACATCGAGCTTAGTGCGGTCCGAATGAATTGTACCATTTTCCTTCACTAATTGCGCAACTCGGTTGAGCTTTCTCATTGCGCTGTCCAATCTGGTTTGATGCAGGTCAACGGAATTATCTATGTCGCCTAACAGTCTGGCGTGGTCTTGCAACTCATCCCCAATCTGTATGCTCAACTCCCTTTGGTTTCGTATGCTTGCAGATAACCGATCTAAGCTTTCGTCTTGCTCCTCCATGACCCTATGGTGAAGCTGAAGCACTTGGCGGTTTTGCATTTCATCTGTATCTACCAAAGAATCACGGAACCGCACTGTCTTGTTCGATTTCAGTAGGCTTCCTGGAGACCGGCTCGAGCCTGTGAGTGACTCGCGAGCTACAGACTCATGAAATGAATAATCAGTGCGGTAGCCAGGTTCAATAACCAGGTCGCTGGCATTTCCGGGCTTCGATGTAGTTTCGGTCGAAAATTGGGCTTGTAGATCGGCACTTTTGGATCGGAGTATGCTTAAATCGTGGTGCCTTTCGCGTAGAATTTCAGGAGGTCTATAGTTTAAATCAATCAACCTTAAAATTTTCCATTGAGAGGTGGACAAGGAAGTTCCTTACAGATCTTCCACAGTTTCATGCTGCCTATGCTCCCTCTCTAGACTCTCGATACCTCGAAGAAGAGTATCAAGGCTCCGCGATATCCCGTGTAGGGTTCGATTATTAGGTTCAGCACCTGACATTGGAGCCCGTTTCCTCTCTAGCAGCGACAGGCGAATGTGTTCATATAGCAACTGCAGAGGTTCGACGGATGTGGACATTTCTGGGGCGAAAGGAAATCTTCTATATTGTGCTGAGTAAGGAACAACTGGTGACGGGCTAGGTGAACGAAAATTAGCAAATAGTGACCTGTTATAGTCTCGCTCTAGTCAGAGTAGTATCCTGAATCGTTGTCGAGGATAACCTCCAAGTAGAAGTACCCTCACTACTTATTAGAGAGGTTTTGCAAAAATATGTCGTGTTATTTCTGTGGTGTAGCGACAGCAACAGCGCCAGTTGCTGTAGGGATGAAGCTAGTGCAGTTGTTGATGTGATGATTTTTGCACAGCATTCAGAATTTGTGTGCTATATACCACAGTGATTTGTTATTGTTCTTAACTCCACAACACGCTGCTACCTTAGGTTAGAGTCAGAAAGCTGTATATATCCAGCTCCTGAGCGGTGGTGATGTAGGTAGAAGTTGCATACCCACACTCCCAGCATCCCTCTGAACAACCACCACGCAAATTACCCTCTCTCGGTGATATCAACTCCAAACAACTAGTGCATAGTGTCAAATTGAAGCTAACAATCAGGAGAAGATAGCCGCGATCTCAAAAGCCGACTGCCGAGAAATTTCGAAATTTTCACTTTACTACACTATGTGTACTGCAATTCCATCAATAGAAGCGGAACAGAGTCCCCCAGTATTTTACCTGCCTGTTCACCCCACTCAGCTTGCAGTCAGTCTAGCTCCAAGTGTCAGTGGCACACCAGGAGTGGACCCAGTACTCTGTTCACAGCAGCCAGAACTAGTGTTAGCAACAGGTCAGGACCGTCACTTCGGGTCCGGGTACGGGTCGGAACCGAACCGGGGCCAGATTGGCGGTCTGGGACGTCAATAAACCCGAACTGTCGATTTGGGTACGGTTCCATCGACATCTCCCTACCCGTCTAAATTGGGTGGGTTCCCTGCGGGTTGTACTGCGGGTCCATCTCTAAATTCATATAACATTCTTGCTTTTGCTATTCGATTATAGTACTCAATCAAAATCAATCATTTGACATCCAGTAATCACATTTTGCATGTGTTGCATATTGCGAGATCGACAATATTTTAATTCATGTTTTTCTTTTAATGATATGTATTTTTGACCAGGGAGGAGGTCAATAGTTCAATTATAAGCTCAAATATCCATTCGATGACTTCATTACCCGATCTGCATCACCAGCAATTGATGACCCTCGGATGATGCTGAGTTGACAGATATTCTCAGAATGGCGCCGTGACCGTGTCACTTGCTCATTTGCACATAGTGGATGGCAATACATTGGTTATGGATAGCAGCGAGCAAATAACTTACCAATTACCTTATTTACAAGACCAAACATTGTGGAGGCTCCATTGATGCCTGAGGTGTAGTGGCATTGACACAGACCATATTGCCTATAAAGGCTGCCAATACTTCAATTATGGGTAAATGCCGTAGCACAGCCCTAGGATTATACAAGATGCAACACACAAAATCGTTGACGCTCTGTTGACGCTCATTTTCAGACAGGTGCTGTGACCATGTCACGATCGCATTTGCACAGAACGGCTGCCAATACGTTGATTATGGACATATTCCGTAGCAGAGCCCTTGGAATATACATGATGCAACACCCAAAAGCTTTGACACTCTGTTGACACTCAGTTGACACTGGGTTGATGCTCTGATGACGCTCCGTTGATGCTGTGTTGACACTCTGTTGACACTCATTTTGAGGTGTAACGGTATCGACAAACACGATATTGCCTATAAAGGCTGCCAATACTTCGATTTTGGATAAATGCCGTAGCACAGCCCTTGGATCATACAAGATGCAACACATGAAATCGTTGACGCTCTGTTGACGCTCATTTTCAGACTGGTGCAGTGACCATGTCACGATCGCATTTGCACGGAACGGCTGCCAATACGTTCATTATGGACTAATGCTGTAGCAGAGCCCTTGGAATATATATGATGCAACACCCAAAAGCGTTGACACTCTGTTGACACTCTGTTGACACTGTGTTGATGCTCTGTTGATGTTCTGTTGATGCTCTGTTGACGCGGTGTTGACGCTCAGTTGACGCTCATTTTGAGGTGTAACGGTATCGACACACTCGATATTGCCTATAAAGGCTGCCAATACTTCGATCATGCATAAATGCCCTAGCACAGCCCTTGGATTATACAATGTGCAACACTCAAAATCGTTGACGCTCTGTTGACGCTCATTTTCAGAGTGGGGCTGTGACCATGTCGCGATCACTTTTGTTCAGAACAGCTGCCAATACGATGATTATGGATATCTGCCGTAGCAGAGCCCTTGGATTATACAA
>Ga0307512_10001458_pt1 | contig 33425 bp, 30 predicted proteins | sample 14_EM_MG_FD_200267 | JGI IMG/M metagenome (GOLD analysis project Ga0307512, IMG submission 200267) | Populus trichocarpa ectomycorrhiza microbial communities from riparian zone in the Pacific Northwest, United States - 14_EM | ecosystem: Host-associated > Plants > Roots > Unclassified | place... | reverse complement strand
TACGACTTTGAAAGATATTCTGATTTTTGTTCCTCGATACGCACTTCGAGTTCAGTCCTGCAACATCCACATCACCTGCGCCCGACCCCGCCCGTTACAGAAACCAATAAAGAGAATGATGTACCAAAGTTAGTAATTTGCACATAACAGTAACATATATGACTGCGACCATAAATAGAAAAACCCGAAAAGGAGAACCGGAGACTGGAACCGCCGGGTCCAGCCAAACCCGGCAAAACCCGCGGGTTGACGGGTACGGGTACGGGATTGGCCCGCCAAGAAGCTCCGGGTCGGGTTTTTGGACGGGTCTGGAACTGAACCGAACCGTTTTTCCGGTCCAAACCCGGACCGCGGGCGGGTTACCCGGACCCGTTGCTAACACTAGGTGTACCCAGTTCTTTGTAGTGTTGCAATTACATAGTGCATACAACCTGATGGCAGTCTTTTATTGGCCCTGAAGCTGCATAGTTAGCACGGTTAAAGAGTGGACAAAAAAGATCAACGGATCTGGCGTCTTGAGACACTGCGAAAAAACTGGATATCCAGATAATAGAGTCGTTTAGCCCCGTTGCCGGACAAACTTTCTTGCAACTTTTCCGACCAATGAGGTTCTGGTATACATCTAGCGATCTGCATCTTATCTGTAGGCGGAAAAGTCGCAAAAAAGTTGTCCAGCAGAACAACTCTAATACAGTACAACAGAAGAGCTGTCAGAAAAATCAAAGGCCAGTTATGTTGTACCGATACCTAGTTAAGGGTCTGACGAGACTCCATGCAGTGTTTGTGTTGTGTCTTTCGTGGTTCGTTGAGTCGTTGGGCTTTTCGCGGTCTCACATTTGTGTAACAATCGCCCAGGAGTCTACAGGCCAATTTCGATGGTCCTAGCGGAAAGGTGGTAAAGTTCTAGTAAGAAGTATGGTAGGTATGCATGCGAGGGTTCTTTTTCTCTCGTGACTGTACGTTAATCCATAGCCTCTGTCAGACGCTTTTTCCCCGCTTCATAGCAACTTGTTGGGTGAGCGGCTAATCGAGACCTATCGTATCTACACGTCTTCTCCGACATTGCGATTTCATCACTCACAGACAGCTCTGAGGGAATACTTGTAGAGTACATCCAAAGCATATTTTGTTATTCCAGTTGTAATTGTTTCAGTTGAAATAAAATGAGACATACTGTGCTTCTGAGCGTCTTTGGCCTTCCCGTTGTCTAGATCGTCGACCACCAGCTGGTCAAACTTAGTCTATGTCTTTGAAGACACTCTGTGCAGACCACTCAGGGTTGCATTTCCTGTGTTTTTTGCACTATCTGTGGATTTCTTTTGATTCTTTGTTGATAGTATTTTAATTCTCTACAACTAAATATCCCTATCTGGCGGCATGCCTTCTTGCACTACCCATCTCCAATGACCGCTTCCGAGCGAAAGTCTCAATGATTCGCATGTGTGCCCAGCGGTGAATGAGTGAGCACTTAACTGACCTGAAAGCCTTAGGTACAACTTCCTACACTCCTATCGGTGAAGGTCCTGCTTCTCCCTGGTTACTTTCAAGCAGAGTGTTCATTCGCAGAAACAGCATGTGCTTCTCCAGTTAGTTTTCGAGTCACCAGCTAATCAGTGAGATGGCGTTCGTGCATTTGCTTTTGTTTGTGTGTAGAATACAGTTGCATCAGTTGCTTTCTTGGTGGAGTTTTCTGTACTCTAGATTCATGGAGAATGATATATGACCTAGTCTAAGTGGTTATCATGTTATCTGACCATATCCGGTTTGTTGATAGAGTCGATGGCGGTCTTTGTTCGCCCTGGAGCTGCGGATTTACATAGAAGCTGGTACGGCTGGAAAAGTGGGCGGGTAGGGGTAGGGTCAGCGGATTTGGCATCCTGCACACTACAAAGAACTGCATAAGTCATTACTAGCACCGGATATGCAAACTGCACGTACGATAAAATTAACGAGTCGGAGAAGATTATACTATACTGTATTGTCTGGATGGATCCGTCTTTTTTGCAGCTCGTGCAGGTTGCATTCCGAGTTCAACAGCGGTTTTTATTCACCGTTGAAGTCTCAAAGTCTTGCAAAGCCAGAAACCTGACAAGTAGAAGTAGTATATAGAGTACAGTGGGTTATGTACACACCTCCGACAACACACCACACCACCTTTTAGTTTTGCCAAGACCGATTTTACCCAATCAAGTTTGACATCGCGAGAAAATTTTTGCTTCGGTTTTCAGTTGAACGAACTTCAACCGCTTAGAAGCAGACAACGATGGGCCTCTTTGGAGCCAAAAAACAGGAACCCCTTAAGGAGATACTTAAGAGGGCTAAGGAGAATTTTGAGGGGAGGAAGTCGACCGTTTCGGCAGCTTCGATTACTTCCAGCAGTCACATCGGTGACCTGATTAAAGATCGCGAGGGACCGCTTCCTACGGACCCGGACGGAACAGCTACAACTTCCGAAATCACTCGGGAGGAGTTGGGTGATTACCTGGGCTTGGAGGAGCAACCGGCAGTGGTTACCTTGACCAGGGAACAGTTTAACCAAGGAGTAAGGATTCACAATGCCGAAGTAAGGGCAGCGGGAAATCCAAGCCAAGTTATCGAGCCAATTTGGGGAACGGCTCAAGTTATTGATGAATATGGAAACGGGCGTCCACCCACCGTTCATATGATTTCGAGTGACGATTCCTCATTGTCACCACCACCGACTACGAGCTATGGTGGAAGTGAGATTTCCTTCCCATCTCAAACACCGGGGGAGAAAGTTGCTACTCCTCAACCGACCACGAATTATAGCGAGGGAAGCCTTCTGGGTCTACCTCCGAGTGCTCTCCCTGAGGATCCTTTTTCGACTCCTAGGGCGAGCGCTGGAATTATTGCGCGTAAGTATATTCAGTCGGAGGAAAATGGCAGCCAAAATGCCGAAAAAGAGGGGGGAATGGAAGAGACCCGGAAAGTCTACACACCCATTCTGAGACATTTCGAAGTTAGCGACGATGAGGAAGACGACGCTATGACAGAGGTGGAGTGGAGGGATGAGGAAAGTTACAGAACACCCACCAAAAAAGGAAAGAGACGCAATAAGGGGAAGGGAGTTGAGAGGCCGGTAACGCCCAAACGACCAATCCTGAATATGCCGCAGACACCTAGCAGGAACAAGCTGGAGGCTGATTGGGCCAAGCCTGCAGTAGAGGTGACCAATGAGAAGAAGGAGGCTAATCTCGAGGAGTTTATTGGTGAGTATCTTAGGAACACTAATGGGCTGAGGGATTTTATAATCAATAAAGCGAAATATGATGACAGCTATTCGGAGTGGTGTGGGGAACAGGCGAGCCACATAGCTGCGAGGCAAAATCATACGGACTCGGCAGTTGGGTCAACACGAAAAATCGCTTAAAATATACTCACTGAGGTGGAGTTGGAAAGGGAGTATGCAGGTGAGCAGGCAGAAAGACTTGACGATAGGTTGAGTAAGATTGAAAAGAAATTGGCTAAGATCACTCCCATGAATATGGCTAAGACGATTGAGAATGCATTGAGTGGATGCATGGAAAAAATGATAGATCAGCTGACGGATAGGGTGGTGAAGAGGTTTGAGGATGCAGCTGAAGCAGACAGGAAAAAGGGAGAAATTCGAAGGGGGAAACAGGTAGAAGCCACCCCTGAGAATGAAGAGATGAGTGATATCGAGTTTGAACCAGGGGCAACTTTTTCAGAGGAGGAAAATGAGAAAGTTGCAAGGGTACTCGAACGAATGGAGGTGGAGGAGCAGGAATTGGAGGCACCGAAACATGCACCGATTATCCCACCGGGAGAGAAGAGGCAGGAGTTTCCGAGGTTCACTCCATGTGGACAGGTCACGATTGTGAAGAGACCGGTTATTGCACCTGCAGTGCCGGAAGAAAAGAACAAGGAGGCGAAAAAACCGGAGGTGAAGGAGACACCAAAGGGACCAAAGGCAGGAGAGAAGAAAAAGCCGGAGGTTAAGAAACCCGTACAACAACAACCAGCAAAGAAGCTGGAAGAGAAGAAGAAGGAGACGTGGGCGCAGAGGGCGGCCGTACCACCATCATCAAAGAAGCAACCCGAACAGCGACAACAACAACAACAGTCGGGACAGCAGCAGAAGAAGAAGGGGGTTGGTTTTGTGGAAGTAAAAAGACAGCAGAAGAAGGAGGAGATGAACCCGGTCCCCCCAGGACAAAATTCGATGGAGAAAAGGAGAGTGACCTTTAAGAGGGATAATGGTCTCCCCCTTTCTCAGAAGAAAGATTTGGATATTTCGTCGGAAGTGAATAGAGCACTTTTTGAGGCGAAGGTTCCACATTTTGTTCGCATCCAGGGAGTCACAAGGAACACCCGAGGATGCTTGTCTACGATCACCACCCCAGCAGCAATGGCCGAAATGTTGATCCGGTACAGGGAGATTGTGATCAAAGCAGAGAGGAAGGTGGACGCAGGAATTGTGGACATCGAAACGAACGAACTCTGGGAGAGAGTAAAAATGCATGGCGTCAATTTTGATAGGTATTTGGGGAAGAATGTTAGGGGTTCTCCCCAAACAGCGATAATGATACTTGTAGATGCTATATGAATACATGTCATGGAGTTACTCTTGGTCTAGTTACGTGATATGCATAACACCTATTCATGGCACGCAAGAAATCAGTCTTATGTCCTTTAGCGGGGATTCATAAGAGTCGCGCGTCGATTGAATAAGCAAGTCTCATTGCTTAGCGGATTCATTGAAAGAATACATACTACGGTAATTATTATTTGATGACGCAACAATGGTGCCAGATCGAAAGGAGGTAACTCCTGCCGAGCGCATTGTTTTCAACCACGTTCATATTCCAGATACCAGCGGGAATGTTTGATTGGACTGGAGACTACTCCGACACACAAACGCAGCAGTTGATAGTCAATATGCGAGTAAGCGGGACCCATGACTTAGTGCCACAGGCAATAAGAATCATCATGGTACTCTCCGGTCAAAGAGAACAGTCTCGACCTAAGCATGACGTAACTGAGGGAATTATGACGTTGGCTTAAGATATGAGGCCTGAAGCAACCCTGCTCATTGGTTTGAGTTAGTATGCATTGCAACGTAAGACTCGTATTCGATATGAGCTTACGCGTCAAGTTCCACATTGGCATAGTATTGGTTGGTCGCCAATTAAATCTATGACGCAAGCCAAATAGCCTAAGAGGGTGAGGCATTAATTGTGATAAGCGCTGCCAACTAATTTGTTGGCAGACGTACCAACTACTGTCGCAAAACGGGTAGTAAGATGTTATAAATTAAAAGGTAATCAACGCAACGTATGACATGATATCATGTACTGGATGGCCTGATTCTTATCAGGAGCGTAATGCTTTGAAACCACGTTGCATGAACACGATAACCAATTGGGAAGCGTGGCACTTATCACCGGGCGCAATTAAAGACGCGACCGCGATAAAGCTATCAGGATACTTGTAGTAATAGCATCGAAGTACGGGCGCACAAAGACCCACGAAGACGACTATATAAGAGAAGGTGTTGTTCGGTAGGATCGAAGGGCATCAACCAACAAGTCAACATTCAGAACACTGAAGAAGACCTTAAAATATTATTAAGAATTCTATCTATTACTTTATTCAAAAATTTCTTCCCAAGACCTATTACCCACTCGTGACTGCGCATTTTATGCCTGGACACAGATACACACAATCCGAGTACGAACTGCAACAAGTTGTCAAATCATTCGGCAACCTTCTTTACAATTTGGACGAGCAGCGTTTAACCCACACTTATCGAGTGGTGTTTCGTTTCTGCGAACTCGAGAATATTGATCACCTGGTGTTGAGATATCTTCACACCGGGCTTCTACCATTTGAGGAGTTTTCCGAGGATTAGTTATACAGCGAAGGAACGCTGTCTACATTTATCGAGGAGACGGTCTTTGGTACCGTTACAGATTGGTCGCTCTTGCTTCTCAGATGCAAGAGGTTGAGTCTTAGGATAAGATGAGGAAAGAAAGAGTTTCTTAGATAGGCGGCTGTACTTAATTCAATAAACTATTGTATTGATTATTGGGATTAAGAACCCCCGTAACAGTGTAATATTTTAAGTACTCTATGCTGTATCTGAAGACAAGGATATATGACTGAGGATCAGTTAAGAATATATCAGATATTCTCTAATACAGGAGCATACCTGTACCGATTACCAAACGATCCACACCTATATTTGATCCTTACACCACGACCCTGAACAATTGTTATACATGAGTTCTGAGTGCAAGGATTGTGAGGATCATTTTTGCTGCATTTATTTGGGACAACGAACTTGCCCAATACATTGCTTAAGACAAAACTGTTTTTGTGTTCGCTGCCAGCTATATCAGATTGAGGAAGTCAGCCCAGCAGTCTATTGTCAACGGTGCGACTTTTTATCTGAGTGCTACAATTTTAAGCACATAGGCAGAATCGCAAACAGAAATTCATACGTTTTGGAAAGGTTCTGTCAGGAACATTGTCCAACACCGAATTGTCCACACAGAGAAGAAACTACAGTGGACGTACCCATATCAGTACCAGTAACCAAGCCGTGTTACGAGAAAGTACTAAAAAATGTCGATCCCCAGGAGAAGATTGACTTATACGAGCAAGGCGCTGTTGCCAGTGAGCTCAAGAGTAGAGAAACCCCGATCCCCGGCCCAGCGGGAAATTCCAGTATGGGTTCAGAGTTATCAGAACCGCCTGGAGGAAGCTCGGAGGGAATACTTGCTGCTGAAAACCCATGAAGAACCAGACGACGCCGAAGAGGGTGTAGGAGAAGTGGAAATGACCGAAGCGAGCACCGACTTAGTGCAAAATCAATTGTCGGAACTCGCGCAGCAAGTCATGCATGTTATACAAGTATGCAACGAAGAAAAAGAAATCATAGAAGATGATTTTGAATCCGTTAAAAATAATATTTGGATACTGGAGACCAGGATACAAACTGAAAGACAGAGAATCGATTCAGATGTATCGGGAGTATCTTCTCAAACGGAAATGCAACAAGCTATGCTGAAAGAATTAAGATTCGGAATCCACATTTTGCAATCCCAGGATAATCAGATCGTTGATGAAGCGAGTCAATTATTCCAGGGAATGAAGAGCGAAATGGAAGCCATGAGCAAAAGGATTACGGCTAATTCTATTCAGTTGTTGGCAAACCAGAATAGAAATAAGAAAATACAAGACGACATACGGGAATTGTCTTTAGGAGTCGAATCAGTTAATACAATCCTGGCCAAGGTGAGGGATTCCATGAAGGATATTCCCTCAAAACAGGAATTACGGAACCATGCTGCGTTGATGGACGAACAGACCATGAAAATTCAGGAAGTAAATACTGGATTAACTACTGCAATGGAAGGATTTAAGGTGTCCGAGTCGTCCAGGCTTAATTTTAGGCCAGAGTTTCCTAGGGTTACTCCATTGCAACAAGCAGGACCGTCTACGACTGTACATCCAGATCGACAACGGTATTTCGGCAGTGATGCCTCCAGTTTAAGGGATACTGAGAGTGAGCTCTCTTGGTTAGAAAGATTGAGAGGCGGAGCTGGAAGTGAGGCAGCCGGAGGAGCGGCCGGTGACGCAGGTGGAGCAGGTGGAGCAGGCGATGGAGCAGCCGGTGGAGCATCTGGAGGAGCAGGGGATCCCCCACCTCCAGGATCAGGACCACCCTCCGATCACAATAACAACAACAATAATAACAATAATAGGTTAAGCAGAAGGCAAAGAAGGATTCAAGACCTTCAGTATGCGAAACCAATAAAAATCAAGGAACCAAAGCGTTTCGAAGGAAAAATAGCAGACGATTCCGAAACCTGGTGGTTGATGATGGAAGTCTACATCCAGGGTCAACCTGAGAAGTTTCCAAACAATAAATGAACCATAGATTGGATTGGTTCCTTGATGGATAAATATGCTGCAGCCTGCCATGTCCAGTGGAGTAAAGGCACTGTGAGCGGCAAACATCCGAAGTCTATTACGGGATATGTTCAGGCGTTGAAGTTACGCTTTGAAGATAGAGACGATAAGGATGAAGCTTACGCATCACTTGAGAAAGTACGATATGACGGATGTATTAGGGACATGTTCACCAAAATACAAATGTTTAATGATAGGGCCTTGGTCTCTGGAGCTGCCCTTAAGAAGATCATATTGGACCGGCTACCGCACAAGATTCTCGAACAGATGCATACGGTAGATCTGACCGGAAAAACAGATGATGAACTTATTACCATTATTACGAATGCAGGCCGAACTGCAGAAAAATGGGATGAGGCTAGAAAGAATTTAGGATTGAAAAAGCCTGTTTCCGAAGTCAGGAAAGAAGTGCGACAATCTTTTAAAGCTCAGAAGGAAACTCGGTTCGATAAACCCAAGCAGTTCAAAAAACGATTCCAAGAAAAAGAGAATCAATCAAACCAGGGGTTTAAAAGAAAAAATAAGTCTAAGAAGACTTATGCAGAACAAACGGAAGGAATCGAGAAGTCTGAGTTGGACCGAAGAAAGGCAGCAGGAGAATGCCAGAGGTGTGCTTGGCCCGGAGACAGGAAAGGAGCCCATAAACCTATGGATTGTTTTAGATGGGCAAGGAAAGAAGTTGGAACGGCACCGTTTCCAAAAGCTAAGGAGTATCAGAAACTCAAGATAGGAGCTTATGATCAGGAATCAAGAATAGATATGTACACTACGGATGAGGTGTTAGGGGTTCTCCCCAAAACAGCGATAATGATACTTGTAGATGCTATATGAATACATGTCATGGAGTTACTCTCAGTCTAGTCACGTGTAGTGTTAGCAACGGTTCCAGTTTTGGACCCGGCCGGTTTTATAGGTCTGCGTGGCAACGGCCTTACCCCATCAAAAATCGACGATTTTTTAAGCAAACCATCACTTTAAGGTCACAAATATTGATTGGAGAGTTTAGTGTTTGGTATGTAAAATATGCAGCTTTGCACGGTGCATCTTTTGGCCATCTCCGATTTTTGATATCTTAAAATCTCAGCAAGCGGCAGCTCGAAAACCTCGTTTTTAAGCCAACAATCACAATAATTTCAAAGCAGCTTGCTCAGTTTTAAAGATATCAAAAGTCAGAGACCACTAAAAGATGCGCCAGCTGAAGCCGCATATTTCATGTCCCAAACACTAAATTATTGGATGAATATTTGTGGACTTAATTGAGGGAACCGTTTGGCACAAACCCGGACCGAACCGGCCAGGTCCGGGTTTTCTTCGAACCGCTATAATACAAACGGTCCGAAAACGGAACCGTTGCTAACACTATAGATGACTTTAGACTTCGCATAACGCAGGGGTCTATGAGAATCTTGCTATGATCTGATCGTGTGCATGTAGCACAACCTATAGTCCATTTGCACTTTTGCTGATGTATCCATTATATCTGTGACTATAGTTATATATTAAAGTATATCAGAGAATATGGAAAACTTAGTATAAGATATACAATGCTAATGTATATACATTCACTATAATGGTGGCTATGTTATGTATATATAATAACCTAAAGCTAGGTTATTTGTAAACATACATTGAATTAGTCTGACATTTCATTATTAATATCTTATTTGTTTATATTTCTTGTATTTGCAGTTGAGAAAGTCAATTGGAATCATGTTTAACTCTATATGATATTTATCAATAGGGATTCAAAGATAAACAGTTAGTAGGAGATAGATCGGTGTGAAGATGGTGCACCCCAGCAGTAGGGATACAGTGTATAGAATAGAAAATTGCTACTGCTGATGGAAAAGTGCTTTAGAGGACAGAGAACTACAGGGGATGGAAGTCTGCTCTAGAGATTGAGAAGAGCCAAAAGGGATGGTGAAATGCTAGATTGCAGAAAAATCAAGAGCAAGGGGGTAAAGCAGCTCACTTGGTGGTTAATTATTTAGTAGTCTGTTTCTAAAATTAATCTCAGGAAGGAAGGGTACTAAACCAGAGATGAACACAGTGGGAGTAATGAGCTCCAAAAGGAAAAAACTTGTCGTCCTTGATATTCAATAACTGAAAGAGGAGGTATTTACCTCATTACAAATTTTCAGAATTCATGGTAGCTGTCATTACCGTGAGATATTCAGATAGCGTACAATGAATAGTTGCCGTTAGAAGTACTCATGTCTAAGGAATGATCAGTTCTACGAACTGAGATGTCGTTAGCTTGCATCCTAGGTTATTGGAGGTGAAAAGATTTGATAATGTATTAAATCAAGCACTTCTATTCGCGTGAGCAATTTGGTGTAGTCAAATCGACGAACCTCTAGATTTACTAACTACTCAGAACAACGTGTAATGAATATTTGAATCAATGACAGGCTTATGTACTAGGAAGGCTATAATCGGTAGTCAAGCAAACAAATGCGGTTTTGGAGGCAACGGATCACACGATGGAAATGTGATGGCTGGGGACCGAGAAGCGGCCGTCTGACCTGAGTACGTTGTCACCGCCAATGATATCACAAGGCATATAATCTACACACAAAAAACCCTCTTTATTTGCGTTGAAGTTGGCGCACAACCTCTCGCAGTTCCCATATTCATCTTACCGCCCGCCGGCCGGCACATCGCTTGTAAAAGAATATGCAAACTTCTTAACCGTGTCTACAGACATATTCAACACGCGAAGCATGCAAACTGACCAATGCCCAAAATCCGCTACAGAACCAATGTATCAAATTACTCGTTCAGCTCTTGAAAACCACCACTAGAATAAACTGGTTTGCTAAATGGTAAATCTATGTCAGTAAGCTCACCATCAACTCCTCGCTGTTGCAACTGTACTAGCTCATCCAGGCTCGTCTTAGGCAACGTGCTAGATTCGATGTGCAATGCTGCCGGAGGCGGGGAGGCTGGCAGTGAATGCACACCCGCAGAATCCGTCTGGATGACTGACAGCTATTTCATCGCCTTCGACAGCGGGAAAAATCTGGTCGGCATAGCTTATCCATGTTTTAACCATTGTTTGGTAAAGACCTAGGTCTGGTGAGATACCGAATGGATGAGATGTATTGGGGGACAAGGCCATTCCAAAAACAATTGCTAGATTTACGGCATGCATCTTGTTGGCAGCCGCGTTCCTGGCAATTCTGCTTGACTTCATTAACCAAGTATCGAGGAAGATAAAGTAGGAATCTATTACCTAGAAAAATGGGTATAGACACGACGAAGAAAACTGTAGTTGTGAGGTCGTAACTGTAACATCACATCCCGATAGGGGAGTATACGGTCCACCTCGTCAGATATTTTTCCTACATTGACTTGGGGTAAGTCGATCAAATCCTCCAGTGTATGGAAATGAGGACTTCTATACCTGTCAGATCTCTCAGCGCATGTAAGATGTCTGGTTCAAACGCTTGATCTGGTAGTTCTCGCATAAAGCTTTTGAAGGTACCAGCTACAACATTGATATCGTACCACCTATCATCGTCCATTTTGACATATTCGCCGGAGTCGAGGGCTGTCTTCAATTGATTGATGCTCGAAAGCGAACCAGGCACTCTATAAATTCCAACTTCGCTTAGACCTACAAGGATTTCAGATCAGACGATGGTTGAAATCTGGGAAGTGGACACGCACCCCTCGTCTCAATCTCCGTCAGCAAACATTCAACAACGAGGGGAATCTTGACATTGTCTCTCTTGCATAACTCTTCCAATGAGACACCGAAAACTGGTTGAGGTACGCGGTTTTGAGACGAAACGGTTAGCAAACCAATTGATTCTGCGCCATCTGTAATAGCGACTCCACGAACGGCTGCTACGGCCTTCAACCAGTCATCAAGCTCGTTCTCGGATGTTGCTTGAAACAGGTAACTGGTTCCACTACCAACCGTAATTTTCCACAGGCCTTTATCACGAGTATTCCGAGGACATGATATGGACGCTACAAGTTTGAGATCAATAGTCACAACTGGTTTTCGTCCATGTTCCAGACCCTGAAATGAAGGTAGTTCGGAAGGGGTGACTATTCGGAGTGCATTCTGCGGAGGTGTCCAACCACTGGTAAATGCCATCGATATGGGACGAACAGCTTTGAATATCGAATTGACGCCCAGCCGTTTTCCGACTTTTTTGTCTGTTGCCTCTGCGCGCATTGCAGTTGGTTGACGTCGGTGTTCTGCCCGCAGTTGTTGCCTGTGATGGCGCTCCATAGTTTCCCTAAGTTTAGAATCACGTCTGAGTTTCTCTTGCTCTTGGTTGAGTAATTTCCAAAATATCTTGGCTTTATGCCTTGAAATTTGGTTTTCCTTATTCGCCGCCTCTCGAAGTGTCCTGGCATCATATGCTTCCACCATTGTGAGTGAGAAACATTTCAATTGACGGCAGCTTTCCCCGACTAGATCTTCCCTCGCGTTTGTAAAATTATTGATGAAATTGTAGACATAACGTCGCTTGTCGAAGTTTATTAGACGGTTATTCTCAATAACCATATTCGGGACATGGCAAACAATTTCTAGCAGGCGTTCAAACATCCATCCAACAGAGGTGATCAACGTTCGCGTAGGGATAGCCCCATCGATAGTTTCTGGAATGACTTGTTCCAGTGTCTCACATGAAGAAACTGACCCACACGCCAACTTTGCGCCGAGCTGCCATGCAAAACTATACATTCTACTTTCGGGCCGAACGAGAGCCGTAGCAATAGCATTTCCAACAAATGAAGGCACATGCCGCGATACACCGCTATCTGAATTATCATGAAGATCCATGCCCGACATTCGTTGTTGGCATATTGTTAGTGACTTTAAAAGAGTTGCTATTCGCTGCGACCGGTTCTCAAACCCAATTTTAGGTTCAATCACCTGTGACAAAATCCAGTTTGTAAGTTCCAAATGTAGTGTGCAAAGGTCTCGAAGACATTTTGGCAATGTTTGTAAAAGGCTGATGTTTGTATTCCTCCGCCGAAGGTTGTCTAGCAAGAAAAAGATATCCTGTAATGCATCCTCATCATCGTGCGACAATAGCGAAACCTTTGGAACGAAGAATCCTTGTTGTTCCACGCTTTGTGTTTCGAGCAGCTCAAAGGCGAACATCCAGTCCACCAATTTAACGGCGGCGAAGAATTCAGCTACTCTTAAGTCCAACATTTCTATAAACTCCAATATTCTTCCAATATCTTCATGTTGTGGAACACTCAAAATTGTATTTGGCCTCCCCATATTAGGCGATGCATACATCGACGGGGTGAAGGAAAGGCCCGCAAATTTGCTCTTGATTCTATGCCACAACGAGGAAATCTCCTCTGCTTGCTGTCTTAATTGAATTTTATCGGGAGAAAGTGAATGCCAAATATGGAGCTCTTTATCAGCAATGTCGAAGAACGATAGAAAAGATTCTCCTAGTAATTGATCGCAGTGAAAGTCCAAGTAGAATTCGGTAATCCAGACGTCAATTGCATCCAAAATCCCGAGATGTATCTTCGCAACTAGAAGCCAGTCTACAGTTTCGTCTCTAACGTGGTCAACCCCCGTCCAGTCTGGAAAAACTACGTCGTCATTTTCATTGCCGGAGGAGCTGGCAGCAGATTTGGAGCCGAGTAACCTTTTCTTCAGGTAATCGATGAGGACTATAGGGGAACAGTAGCTGGTCAGAGGTTAGCAAGGTGACCGGACAAAAGCCGGAATAAGTCATACCTGCGAAATGTGGCAAAAAAAGTGATGGTATACACACTCATATTCATACGAAGTAGTGGGGATATCCGAGAACATTGCCCCTCCGAGCTGATCATTCGCCGACTAAAATCCTCCACACCCAAGACAAGAATATCCACCAACCTTTCTAGCGTCCCTCCTTTTGGGACAACAAGGAGTGTTAATGGATTATCGAAATTAGACCATTTCCTCGCCAGTGTTGGGGGTTCGCAGATAACCCCATTCATAGATACCTCAGGGGCGACACCAGTGGTCAGGATCTGCGAGTGCCTTCTGGGAACCAAATGTTGGCAATTCGATGTGGTTTCAATCACACTTGTAGGCCGAGATTGGAACTCATCGGTGATTGACTTAAGAACAAGCTCTCCATCTTTGGAATAAAAAAGTCGTTGATTCACACCAGCCACATCACGGATTGCGCGAAGCAAGGCGTTGTGTCCACCATGGAGTACGGCCGTGCGTTGAAGTGTTATAAAGTCAAGGTCGTCATATCCAGTTGTTTGTGCAGGTTTGGAAGGTGGAAACGACCGAATCCGTCTGAGAGTCTGCCGTTGCTGGCCGTGAGACGTTGGGGAGTATAAGTTCTGGTTGGGTTGTGTACCTGCGGGAAAGGCTCCGGGTGTATTGATTGGGGATCCCAATCCTGAATTCGGCGTTTTCCTATGCAAGGTACCCAAGATAGCCAGTGTGTCAGACCGATCAAATAGTGAAAAGCTTGCACGTATATCGGTGAAAATTAGTGGTATATTAGCACCGGTACCGAGCGGAAGCTTTTGGTGGTAATGTGATTGCAGGTACATGCCAGTCCAAGACGGTTCGCACACTAATGATTTTTCAAAATACAAGGAAGAATTAGCTGACGGCGGATTTTGATTTCTGGAATTGAGAAATTGAAGGCAATTCTGAATCCGCTCTTCCTCCCGGGTATCGATTGGTTTTCGGGACTTCAGACCAGGACATTTATCAACCCAATCCATCCGCCATTTAGACAGAGACTTTTCAATTGCCTGAAGTCCTTGAACCAATTTGAAGTAAGAGATGATTCGATCGCGACTAGAATATGCCTCATCCATGCAATGCAACAAGTCGCCGAAATAAGGGACTCCCTCTGAGCAAGGAAACTCAACTCCCACCCCTTTCGGAACAAAGGCCCGACCATCCGAGGCTTCTGATTGTTCGTTCAGCCTCCTCCTTTCCAGAACACGCATTGCCTTGCCACCTGTTGCTTTTAATTCGTCGACAAGGTGAAGAGATACACAACTCCACGTCTCACGTAAGCGAAGAATTGGTGGTGATAAGACTGCCATCGTGATCGCAAGGTATCCAACCATATCACCTTTAGACTTAAGTAACTGGGCGACCTCAATCCATCGAGATAGGATGGCGACTCTCCGATCAATGCGGATCGCCGACTCCCCGCACAGAACATGATGAAGTACTCGATCTCCGAGGAAGTGAATATTCGATGTGCTGAATACCAGTGGATTATTATATCTCGGAAGGGGCAAGTATGGTGACACCAGCAACAGCGAAATGTCGTCTGCAGGGCTCCAAGCCCGGAAATACTTCAAGTGATATAAGTGTACTTGGGTAGCAAAGACCTCTGAATTGATACGCAAAAAGTCTTCCGCAGAGAGAGATTGAGATAGGCCAGTGTAATGATCTGGAAATGGAGCTCTGGGTACTATCGAACCATCAGAATTTATATGCTTCGATTTCAACTACATCTGACATACCATCATCAATCCTAGGCATATCTAACGTCTGTTGGAGATGAGCTCGGACACTCTCGATTGCCTTTCTCGAAGATTTCGCTAGTTCTTGGTTGTGGTGACCGATACCCTTTTCCGCTAGTAACCGTGCACAATTGTAACACTTTGACTCCAATAATAGCCCCGGTGTTGCAACAGTCACTATTTTCAATATTTCCCCAATGCGCAATGAGGAGTCTTGAAGAGCTGAAAGCTCTATTAAAACTGACAGCGCAGTTTCGAGGCTCGTCCATCCTGACAGTGAACGAGCTGACCAGTACACGTACATAGGGTCATTGGTGAAGACGAGCTCATGACAGAGTGCCTCCACTGTTCCACCATTAACAGTTCCGTCGTCTCTGAGAATCAACTCTGGATGCCGAGACGTGCTCTTGTGTCGCAAGCTAGAAACAAGGAAAGTTGGAGAAGTAATAGCTGGTGCGGTTTGTGGTCGTGGAGGAATGGGAGGTGCTGCATCAAACTCGAATGCCTTAATTTGGAAGCTCGAAGGAGACTTATAGAGCAGCATCTGGCCTGCGATTATCATAGCGTAATGCAGTTTACAGGAATCCCTCAAACTAGTGATCGTTTTTATTTCCGAGTCTATTATATTTAGCCATCCTTCCCGTATAACATGAACGTAAGTCGCGGTTTCCCCATGCTGCATGACCGATATTGAAGGGACGCTCGCAGCCTCAAGGTTCTTTCCGTGTGGTGATTCGAACGCCGCTTTGCGCCTATTATCTATTGCGGCTATAGCAGAACTAGTACGGAGTGGAGAGATATCTCGACTAGGAGGGGAGCGACCGCGTGAGAATATATTTCCAAGATCGTTCATTGATCTTGAGATAGTGCGGTAGTGAGTGTTGAATGTGTTTGAAGGAGCAAGCTTCTTTAGCTTCTGAGCGCTAACCCTTACTGAAACTGGGATGGCGATGGGCGCTGCCGTAGTTTCCCCAGACACTTCAGAAATTGCAGGAACTGAAATATCTGTAGACGTCTCTCCTGGCCACTTCATTGTCACTGTCGGAGACTGTGGGGTTCGATTTCTGACATCTCCTTTCCCGATTTCCGTGAAGGAGCAGGTTGAAAATGAATGGTGTACTTTCCGGTTCCCAGGCGTAATGAGACAATCGGAATGTTTGGTGGGTGCAGCCATGGAAGAAGAGCGCCAACGTAGTAGCTGGACGCAAAATAGCTAGGGTAGGATTTCACAGTGAGAACCGTAAATTGCCATAACACTTTTATGCTGGTTATACTTCTGCTGATCAAAATATTATGCGTTTGTTGTATATCATCAGATAAAGAAGTCTGTTTCAAAACTATTAAGCCTGAAGAAAATGCCTTTCGTGGTTCGAGGCTATCAGAGAACTCCCATATGTAACCACCACAACGAAACAAAGATTGAATAATCGTAGTGGCACCTGATTTCAAGCCAAACTTCGACAGCTACACCATGCCCTTCCAATGCCTTCATAACACGCCTGTACCCCTGTCCTCCATGCTCAGATTACAGTGCATCAAAAGTTCAGCCAAATGAAAGTTGGCTAATTGATCCAACACCCAGTTTACTACCATGGTACCTTCTACATCAAGAAATTCTTCAGAATATTTAGCTATACCCAAGAAAGTTATCATGTTAGAATATTATTTGATAAATAGAATTCAATGTAGCAGAGGCAACAGTAGCAATTACATGTATCCACAAAAACTGAAAGATATAGTGAATAAAATAGAATTGTATAACTTTTCAAGCAGAGATTAGTGTTAGGGGTTCTCCTTTAGCAGCGGTAATAATACATGAATGGATTGCAGCAAGTACATGTGACGAACGCACGTGACTCATATACAACCACCTACTTGTGAAACATCATCATGGTTGTCAGTCAAGTGATCCTTAGCAGGATTACACTTCAGCAGCAGGTTGATCAATTAGTGACAAGCATTCTTGCGCTAGCAGATTCACTTATGATGATACAATTATGTCACCATTATTGGGAAGTGAAAAATCTTCAGCAGTGCACATAATTATTGGCCACCTCTACTATATCGTATCTAGCAGGGAAACACACTGATAAGTTGCGCTTACCCAGGATTACGTGTGCAGTGGATGTAATGCAAGATGCTGGTAAGAGGGATCTGCAAGCCAACACACTCAGTGGTGGGAACACCTTGCGGCACTCTCCGGTCTACAGAAGATTGCGACCCAAGCATGCGGTGTCTGAGGAATTAATGACATTGGCTGAAGGTAAGAGGCCAGAAGCAACCCTGCTCATTGGTTTGAGTTTGTATGCATTGCAACATCATACTCGTATAATAGTACAAGGTTGACATGCCCTAATCTATGTTGGCAGTGTATCGGTTGGTCGTCAATGGAAATCTGTGACGCGATGCCGAATAACCAGTTTAAAGCAAGTCATTTAATAGCGAAGAGCTATTGATATATATTGCGATAAGCACTGATAAGACTACAAGTAGTCAGATGTTCCAACTACTAAATGAATGGGGAGCATGATGTCTATGTTGAAGTTATGAGTTGTCATATCAGTGTGTGTGATATCTTGACATGAGGATGGGTGTAATGCCTGAAAACCACTCATGCATGAACACAATAACTGTGAGGGAATTTGGGGTACTATCAATGAGTCACTTAAGTTGATCTCGGCGATACGCTGTCAAGCAAACTATGTGTCATGGAGGTAATCCGAATGCAAGCTTGACCTGGGAATCCAACTATATAAGAACACACATTGTCCCCAACAATGAGAAGAACCAAGCTCTAGCAGCAATCCACAGTCAGACATTATCAGCACAGAACACCTTAAAATATTATTAAGAATTCTATCTATTCAAAAACTCAAAATTACTTCCCTACTTCACTTACATGAATATTTGCTTTATGCCTTTGAGCAAATTGACACAATCTCAATGCGCACATCAGAAGGTTGTCAAAACTTTTGGCAATCTCGTATTCTACTACAACAAGCGGGGTTCAACCCACATCTCTCGAATTCTTTTATACGCAGCAGTTATCAATGGTATCGGATACAAGGTACACAGATACATTGATCCAGGGTTGTTACTCTTTGAAGAATTCTCCAAAGAACGACCTTGGACGGATAAGGAAGAGTGGTGAACTCTGACTAGTAGGATACTAGATACGAGGTTGAGTCTTGGGATAAGGCGAGGAATTACATAGGTGGCTGTACTTAGTCTAATAATCATTGTATTGATTATTGGGACTTAAGTACCCCCATAACAGTATAATATTATTAGACTCTGCTTAAATGAACAATTGTCAGGATTGTCAACAATGATATTGCTGCATCTTGGACGGAACCTGATATTGCACCAATCATTGCACCAGATACAATTGTTACTGTATCAGGTGTACTATTGGGAGGAACATCAGAAACACAGAAGAAGAACAGTGCAGGTTGTGTGATAATGACGCCTGCTGTTATATTTCAGTTTCGACTGCACAGTTCCAAGGACAGAATCCTTATAGAATTACGAGGATCTGTCAGAACCATTGTCCTACGGCAGATTGTGAGTGTTTAGTTTGCAGACAACACCACGAATCATTGAGACATGAAACAGAAGTCTTTACCTGACCAACAGATCATCCGTATATTTTGGTATGAGATGGCAACCCTAAGGTGCAGGTTTACATACTTGCGCTGGGCAGCAGCTCAGAAGTCATCACGGGTAAAGTAGAGGAGCTCAGACCGGTCACCAGCAGATAAAGCAGTACCGGCATGGTGTCAAGCGAACCAGAAGAGACTGGAAGCAGTGAGGGAGCAACTCAGGCTGATCAAATGAGCAGGAGGACCTAAAGAGGCCGAGCTCGGAATTGGAGAGGTCTCCATGCTGGAAGCCAATCCAGCGCAAGGCAAGCTGCAACAAATAACCCAGCGAATGATGCATGTGGTCCAAGCATGCAATGACAAGAAAGGAATAATCGAGGACAAATTCGTGGCAGTACAACAAGATCTAGAAATGCTAGAATGCAGGATTCGTACAGAGAAGGCCAAGATCGAAGGAGAAGTCTCCGGAGTTGGAGGACAAGTGGGCCTTCCACAGGGAATCATTGAGGAAGTGAGAGCAGGAAGTTCTATACTGCAGACTCAGGATGATATGATGGTGCAGGACGCAAGTTCGATTTTTCAGGGGATTCATCAGTACCTTGCGAATAAGATTAAGAAGCAAGTAGAGAACGGATCAACATTGTTAAATCACAAAAATGCTATCATTAAGATCCAAGAAGAAAATAAAACCCTGTCCAGAACACAGAACGAAATGGAAGAAGTTATTGAAGGGATTCAAATCTTCTTGGAAAGACTACCAACGAAAGGCGACTTGCTTAGACATTCTAAGGCTCTGGATGAAACCTGATCAAAAATCCAGGATGTTAGTACTGGATTAACCACAGATATGGAGCAGAATGAAATCTCTGAAAGCACTTCCCATGGACTGAGGTCGGTACAAGTGAGACCTAGCGAAATGCATACTGATAGACGTATATGGATTGAGGAAGATTCTGAATCATTTGCTACTTATCAGGATACCAGAGAGGAAACAGAAGAGAATTATGGGTACGTATGAGGGGGAACTGGAGATAATGGAGGTGAGGATCCTGAAGTACCAGATCCACCGCCAGGACCACCACCGCCAAGACCAGGACCGCCATGACCAGGACCGCCAGGATCAGGACCATCTGGACCAAATCCTCCGCCTCCTGAATGCAGCAGATGGAGAAGGAAACCGGAGATAAAACCAATTCAGCTCAAGGATCTGTTTCCTTTCGAAGGAAAACCAGGAGAAGACTTTGTTGCCTGGTGGGTAATAGTTCAAACCATTATCCAAGATCAACTGGAAAAGTTCAACGATACAGGAAGAATGATCAACTGGGTAGGAGGACTACTAAATACATATGCTGCAGCATGGCATGTTCAATGGGAAAGACAAGCTTTAGTCGGAAAGTTTCCCACATCTCAGACTACATATCAAAACAATTTGAAGTTGATGTTCGAAGATAAAGAAGCCCGAGATGAGGCTTCCGGTGAGCAAGTAAAAATCCAGTACCATGGTGACATTAGGGACATCTTCACCAAAATGCAGATGCATAATGGTAAGGCCCAGTTAGTGGGAGCCGGCCTTAAGAAAGTTATACTTGATTGTCTGCCCGTTGAAGTATTGGAACAAATGCATACTGTGGATCTTACTGGAAAATCAGACCAAGAAATGATTGAGATTATTTCTAAGTCAGGAAGAACTGCTGAAAAGTGGGAAGAAGCCAAAAAGAATTTGAGCATGAGAACTCCAAGGCATTTCGAAATAACCTGGGAAAACCCCAAGCATAAGTTCAGAGTACAAATGAATTTCCAACAAAAGGAAATGATACCATTTAAGGAAAAGAAATTTTTTAATCAAGGAGATAAATCTCAAACAAAGTCATTTACAAGGCAGACCGAACGAGTACCTCAGCACGAGTTAACCGAACGAACAAATGCAAAGGAATGTATGAGTTGTGCTTGGCCTGCGGATAGGAAAGAATCCCATAAAGCAATTCACTGTTACAGAGCAGTGAAAACAGATGCGGGATCAGCCTCCTTTCCTGAGCCAAAAGAATACCAGAAGGTGAAAATAGGAGCTTCTGATTTGGAAGAAGATCAGCAGGATTTATATATGGATGAATCTAGTAGCAAGGAGCTATGGGAAACCGCACAAGAATGAATGGAGGAAAGTTTGAGTGGGTCATCGGAATGAAGTTCTGAAGCATGTGCGAATTGGTGGGAATCGGATTAAAAGTTGATAATAATACACTCAATTGGCAGAATTCTTCTCCTCTGACGATGATCGGAAGATCAAACCTGCTGGCCAGTAAGCAGATACAATTGTAGACAATTATTATTTTACATGCATACTTGTATCTCCAACTGATTGACCTGTTATGGTCACGATATTGTCGAAAGGATAACGATGTCAAAACGTAAAGCTACCGAGGAGTTATCTCCAAGAAAAACCCAGACAAACAATGAATCTAAAAATTGCATCTTTTATAACGGTTCGAAAAAGACTGGAAAAGTCTCTATAATTTCACCTAAGAAAATAGGAAAATGACTAATCTATAAGTTCTTTATAGATTTTGAATGAAAATACTTTCCTATAAGATGCATGGTAGATTTAGGGAGCACGTCATTCGTTATATCTCCTGAAGCCGCAAAAGCATCCCAAATTCTGGGAGTGAAGAGAACTATTCCTGGGAAAGTTTCGGACATTGGAGGTCGAAGAATACCAACTGAAGCTTTACTCACGATACCTTCGGAGTTTTCTTTTGGTAATTATCGAACCTTAGACGCAAAAGATCATGAATTCGAAATCATGAAATCCTCCTCAGATTACAATGCGCAAATTCCATCCTCATATCTCAACCAACATCGGGCTCACAGAATTACTACTGGGCGTTTGTATTTCCCAAATTGCTCATTAAAGTGTTCTGGTGATGGATTAATTCATCTTGAATTTGAAATCACTTACAATGAGAAAGTGGCTTCGAAGCCAAACGCTGTTAATATAAGAGCATTAATTTTTGATAATGCCTCAATATTACAAAAGCTTCCAGAACATTGCCATAGGTGGTTATTGTTATTCGATCCAATGGAATCTGAAAGATCGCCAAGTAATAAAGGATGTGATCATCAAATTGAACTCAAAGTTCTGGAAGAGAATTCCTGGATGGGACCAATATATCAATTATCCCAGGAAGAAGAAAAGTTACTCGTTCAGTACATGGATAAGATGAGGAAAGAAACGAGAATACGACCCTCCTCGAGTTCTGTAAGAAGTGCAATATTATTCATACCAAAACCAAGCGGCAGAGGGTTATGATTGTTTGTCGATTACAGGCATTTGAATCGGCATTGAAAACAGAATACAACCCCATTACCAATAATGTCAGAATTGCAAGGCAGAGTGAATAGTGCCGACTTTATTCCTAAAATCGATTTGAAATGCGGATTTGGTTTATTAAGAATGGCCTTGGGACTTGAAAAGTTTATAGCTTTCCGTACAAAGTTCGGACTGTACAAATATATGGTCATGCCTTTTGGATTGCCTAATGCTTCGGCAACTTTCCAAATGGAAATGAATCGAATTTTGAGATCAGTTCTTGGCATAGAATTGGTTATTAATACAAAAGTCCATATCGATGAGGATAACGGATTGGTGGTTGTGGTATACATTGAGGATATTCTCATTGCTACGAGGGGATCACTAGGCAAAAAGCTTGAACAGGTCAGAAGAGTGTTTGACCTGTTATTGGACAATGATATGTCGGTCGAAATCAATCAGTAAGATTTCGACCAAAAATCATTTACCTTCCTAGGCTTTATCGTGGACAGAAAATGTATTAGAATGGATCTGGATAAAGAAAGGATATACTTAATTGGACGAAACCGAAGAAACAAAAAGATGTTCAACAATTGTTAGGGTTATGGAATTTCTATAGGAGATTTGTGCCAGGTTATGCTGGGGTGGTATCTCCAAAATCTGACTTGCTAAAAGGAAATGGAAAGGATTCCAAATTTAGAGAACCTCAGGAGGAAGTTTCTGGAATATAGTGATGTTAATCACTGCGGGAAAAACTCCTATACTTCGAGATTTCGAATTAGGGCTAGTCCTGTTGCAGCAATTCGATGATGGAAAGGTACATCGTTGTGGAGTTTTGTCCAGAAAACTGTCTTCGGTAGAGTTTAATTATGACATTTTCGATAAGGGAATGTTAGCAATTGTTTATTCACTTCAACAGTTGAGGCATTTCCTTAAAGGTTCAGAATTCAACACCATAATTTTTATGGATCATCAGAACCTTTCATATTTCCCAGAAAAGGTCAAACTTAATCAAAGACAAGCACATTGGGTGGAAATACTCCAGGAATACTCTTTCTGTGATAGTATACCGGAATAACCCCCAAAACTTGAAGGCCGATCTATTGTCAAGGTGTCCGGCGTACACCTCGGGAGGGCAAGATACAACAGCAATTGATGAAAAACCGATGCTTGCCCCAGAACAGTGAGTCAAAAGAGGTGCAATGGAAATTAACAACGAAGAGTTGCTGTTCATCGATATAAGAGCAATGGAGATAGCCTTGCTGGATTCTGCGCAGAAGGAATCTTTGAAGCAGGATGCTATGATAGATGATAAATAGCGATCATTATGCCAATCAATTACGAGCGAAGGCAATGTTGCGAAGGAATATTCAATTCAGGAAGATATACTGTGCTGAAGGGAAAGATTCACACACCCAAGGCAACCAGAAGAAAGATCATGAAATCGGGACATGTTTGTAAAGTGGCAGGACATTCCGGAAGAGATTGAACGATGGAGTAAATTTCTCGAAATTTCTATTAGCCAAAGGTGGAGGACGATGTTTGGGAATACTGCAATAACTGTGATATTTGCCAGAGGACAAAAGCTCCAAGACATGCTAAGCATGGATTACTTCATCCACTGGAGTAACCTTGCAAACCATGGATGCATATCTCATCCAATTTTAATATGGATCTACCAGAGTCTGAGGGAACTACGAAAATATTGGTAGTTGCTGATAGGTTCACAAAGATGTCTCATTTTATACCTATCAACAAACAGGATCCCCTGATGGTGGCTGAAGCCTATATGAATAATGTCTGGAAGTACCATGGGTTCCCGGAGGATGTTGTATCTGATAGAGATGGTACTTTCACTGGACACTATTTTACTGATCTTCATAACTATCTTGGGATTAAAAGATCTATGAGTACTGCCTTTCATCGACAAACAGACGGGCAAATGGAAAGAATGAATCTAGTCTTAGAAGTGTATCTTAGAGCTTACTGCAACTTCGAGTAGAATGATTTGGCAGAAAGGTTACCTATGGCCAAATTCGCATATAATGATTTGAAACAGTCGTCAACAAAAAATATGGCCATTCTATGCACATTGTGGATACGAACCGAGAACAGATTGGCCGACAGAAATATAGTTTTGAAATCCAGAGTCGGATATGTATGGACATAATATGTCTGAAGTACACATAAGGCTGTCGAAACAATTGGAAGAAGTTCGAGAATTCATGTCTCGTTAATATAATAAGAAACAGAAAGTCATCGACAAGTTTAAGAAAGGAGGTTTGGTGATGTTGAATGGAAAGTGTGTTAGGTCAAAGGGAAGATGCCGGAAGCTCAAAGATAAGATGTATGGACCTTTGGAAATCATTTCAGTAGGACATAACAACCACTATTGCAAACTCGATTTACTTACATTTTGGAAAATACACCCGACATTCAATATTGGTTTATTAGAAAGATTGTGACGAAAGAATCCACAGAGGAAGGTAGTCAAAACCGAGGAGGATGATGCAGAATGTAAGATTGAAAGAATCATCGCCACAGGACCGTTCAGCGAAGAAGCCTCCACGCAGGTGTATTTGGTTGAGTGGGGAGGATATTCGCACCAAGAAATTATGTGGGAAACATATGACAATGTTATCGAATATGCGGAGGAATTGTTGGAAGAATATTATGGGTAAAATGAAAAGATGGAAAAAGATAACAGGTTTGAACAAAAAAAGAGTATGGGAAAGAAAGATGCGAAAGCACAACTAGAAAGACATATCAAGAGGCAAAAGCGCAACCAGAACAAACGAGTTTGCTTTGTTATTGAAATTATTTCTTTTTGCTATCTGAGTGGTATCGTTTGTTTTGTTCACTTCTTTTGATGGAGCTACCGTTGGGTCACCGGTCCTAGAGAGGGAGTTGGTGTTATGGGCTCTCCTTTAGCAGCGGTAATGATACATGAATGAATTGCAGCAAGTACATGTGATGAATGCACTTGACTCATATGCAAAACACCTACTTGTGGAACATCATAAGGGTTGTCAGTCAAGTGACCATTAGTGAGATTACACTACAACAGCGGGTTGATCAATTAGCGACGAGCACACTTGCGTTAGCGGATTCACCTATGATGATGCAATTATCTTGCCATTGCTGGGAAGTGAAATATCTTCAGCAGTGCGCTTAATAATTGGCCACCTCTACTATATCTTATCTAGCGTGGCAAAACACAGTTAAGTTGCGCTTATGCAGAATTATGTGTTCAGCAGACATAACACAAGATGCTGGTAAGAGGGATCTGCAAGCCCACCCACTCAGTGGTGGGAACACCTTGTGGCACTCCCTGATCAACTGAAGGTCGAGACCCAAGCATGCAGTGTCTGAAGGATTAATGACATTGGCTGAAAATAAGAGGCCAGAAGCAACCCTGCTCATTGGTTTGAGTTAGTATTCATCACAACATGGTACTCATTTAATAATATCAGGTTGACGTGTCATGATCTATTTTGGCAGAGTAGGGGTTGGTCGCCAATCAAAATCTCTGACGCGATGCCGACTGACCAGATAAAGGCAAGTTAGTCAATATTGAAGAGCGATTAGTATATATTGCGATACGCACTGATAAGACTACAAGTCGTCAGATGTTCCAACTGCTGAACGAATGGGAAGCAAGATGTTCATGTTGAAGTTATGAGTTGTCATATTAGTGTGTTTGATATCTTGAAATGAGGATGGCCCTACTGGGGGCGAAATGCCTGAAAACCACTCATGCATGAACACAATAACCTTGAGGGAACTCTGGCACTATCAATGAGTCACTTGAGTTGATCTCGGCGATAGGCTATCAAGCAAACTATGTGTCATGGAGGTCATCTGAAGGCAAGCTTGACCTGAGGATCTGACTATATAAGAACACACATTGTCCCCAACAATGAAAAGAACCAAGCTCTAGCAGCAATCCACAGTCAGACATTATCAGCACAGAACACCTTAAAATATTATTGAGAATTCTATCTATTCAAAAACTCAAAATTACTTCCCTATTTCACTTACGTGAATATTCGTGTTATGCCTTCGAACAAATTGACACAATCTCAATGCGTACATTAGAAGGTATTCAAAACTTTCAGCAATCTTGTATTCTACTACAACCAGTGGGGTCTAACCCACATCTCTCAAATGCTTTTATAGACAGCAGTTTTTGAAGGTACCAGATACGAGGTTCACAGGTACATCAATACAGAGATGTTATCCTTCGCAGAATTCTCTGAACAACGACCTTGGACGGACGAGGCAGAGTCGTGAGCTCTTAATCGTAGGATACTAGATAAGAGGTTGAGTTTTGGGATAAGGCGAGGAATTAGATGGGCGGCTGAACTTAGTCTCATACATATTGTATTGATTATTGGGACTTAAGTACCCCAGTAACAATCAGAATAGTATCAAGAACAATTCCAAATTTATCTATAATGTAAATTCCACATGTGAACAAATGTAATTGCTATTTTATCCTGGATTATATATTATTATATCTAGAATACAGTTCAAATATTCCGCTGTTTACAAAAAATGCAAAAAATATAGTGTAAAAGAAATCACATTTATTTATTTGTTTGATATATATTATATTTTCAATGATTGTGATGTTGTAAATCATATGCAACAAAGTGGTTTTTTTTCCAATGCTTATAGTATCTTCAGGTTATAATATATATTCAGCAATATCTAAATCGATTACATAGTTTGAACAACTAATAGTATATACTATTATCCTCTTTTACATAATGGAAACATCAGAACTAGAAAAAAATATTACATTTATATTAATTAGATTAGCCAAGCATTATTGAAATGTTTATTCAACTAAATTTACAAGCTGATACTATGTAACAGTAGTATTTAGGTGAACTTGTCTAAACTAATTTCCACTACAAACTGATGTATCAGTTCAGCAATTATCAGGTTAATGTTAGACGTACTACAGTGATAGTCCATTATAATAATAGTCTACTTTAGCTAAGTTTACACTATTGTATACATATATGAAAAATCTAGATAATGCTAATAATACTTAACAGAATAATCAACACAGGGAAAAATACCTATGTATAACATGCAGCATATACAGTAACTTTTCTTCAGATTGTAATCCATAGCATCTATATGCATAAAGTTGTAAAATTCTATATACATGCTTATTGACTGGAGTACAATAATATATAGGCAATTATATACACTTAATACTATACATCATATTGAATTCAACACACTTGAAATTAAGCTTCAGAATACATTTCATTGCTTACTGCAAAGTACTATTTAAAGCATACTCCCTGTCTGTTTAGCCTTCAGTTTCAAATAAGCTTTCAAGATAACCTAAATGACTCTGGTGGTAGAATGTTACTTAGTGAATCGTCGAGTATGCTCCTAAGACCACTTCCAATAATACCCGGAAGTATACTTTCTATTACACACAATGGTACACTGCCAGTCAACTTAGCACAATACTTCCTATTATATACTTACAAGACAAGATACAATCAAGTTCACTTGACTATATATTCATATAAATACTACTTCATCTACCATTCAGAGACTGGTGAGGTGCCAAGCCTAAGTACCACAAGATATAATGTGGAATGCCGGACACCATTGTCAGATGGTGTGTAATGGGTGACTGGTAGTGTATAGTAGCCAAAATAATACTTTTGGTCAATATTATAGTTTGTAATTTATCTTCAGCACATGTACCATCACAATATCTCAAAATGGCATATGATTCTAGTATCAAAAATTACAGTCATAGATTAAACTGGAATGGTTGTTAATTGGATCCTGGGGAGAAGTTATCTCTAATACATATTGTACAGTGGGATCTGCTAATAATTTCCCACTGAGTGTAGGTGCATATATATGTCCTTGATCTGAACCAGATAGTAATGAGGGCAATGGTAATGGCAACGTGATGCATATACCAATACCATTAGTAATGGCAAGTGTAACGGCAATGGTAATAGCAATGATGATGGAAATGGCAATGGCAATGGAAATGGCTATGATAATGGCTATGGTAACGGCACTGACACTGTTGATGGCAATGGTGACACCAATGGTGATGGCAATGGCAATGGCAATGGTACTATTGATAATTGTGATTATAGTACGAGAAGTAGTTAGACAAATAGGTTCGGTATATCAACAGCAGCATCAAAGCTTTCATAGACATGAACCTATTCAATAGCTCAATTTTGCACAAACTAACCGTTTTCTGTTGACTGAACTCTTGCAATGGAAATGTCTAGCCTGATGTATAGTTTCTCAAGTGCAGCTCACTCAAGAGCAGCTCTCTTACACAGGCTATCCCACAGGCTATCATGCAGACTAACAAGCTAGCTATCAAACAGACTGTCAAGTTAGATATAAAGTCAGTTTGCAAGTTTTATTGGGATACAAAGATCCCAATAACCAATTCAACATTGATTGACACTATATACAGCTAGCTATTACAAATATGTCTTCTACAAAATAAAGTCCTATGGGTTCATATACATATTGATATTAGTATATACTTGCTAATTATATGAAATGCAAAACCAGTGATGAAGGCATAGCATAGAGTATGAAATGTGTTGGAAATTCTACAAAGGTGTTTATAATAAAGATTCATCTCTTTGAATATGGCAATGGTATGGCGGTATGCCACTTTTGATACTCTTAGTCTAGGCATAGGCATACTACTTGATCATGCAAAATAGAAGTAGATGCTGAGTAATTGAGGATAAAATTCTTAGAAATATTGTCAATTTTTCTTTACTGCTACAATTTGAACTAGGAATTACTGCTAGAGCTTGTTCTTAGCAATACCAGAGCAGTGAAATTTCTTTGTAGTCAAGTCCTGGGGATGATACCAATTTTAAGATTCTGGCTATGGCATCAAGTGTTTATGGTAGATTTTCTCTAGCATGGTTTTGCTGTTTCTGCAAATCCCACACTTATAGAGCCAGGCTGTTTACATTGATCATCGTATTCATGCATGAGTGGGTTTTAAATATTGTTCTCTCCTACTGACCCTTCCTTAAGCAAGATATCATTTGAACAAAATCACAGATTAAACCATAAACTTGGAAATCTCGCATTCTGTGTATTTAGAAGTTCAAATCTCTGTGGACACATGACATCAATGTATTCTATCAGAATTATATTAATGCTTCTTATCTAATTTCAGTTGTCAGCAATTACCACAATGACTGATTTACAACCAACTGTACAGTGCCAATGTAGATTTTGATAATGCAATGAATACAATATGAATTCAAAGGTTATCGACAATTTTGATTTCTTATCTTCAGCCAATGCATCAGCAAAATGTATTTCAGTCACTGGGAGCCTCCAGGAGTGTCTGAGAGGAGGCAGAGTGTAAACTTAGAAGCGTCAACATCAGCAGAGAAACAGACCCTAGGAGAGCATTCTGGCTGGCTATCAGAGTAACTGGGATCCATGATGACTGGTATGGGAGCACCACCGGAGTGGTTGTGAGAAGTTTGGGAGCACCTGGGACTGTCGACCAACAAATGCGGGAAGCCCAAACTAACTCTGAGAGATGCCGGGTTCTAATGGATATTCATTCAAAGGACTGCAGGCGTTGTCTGGGATTCTCCGGATGTACATGAGCAATAACAATACCCTCGACGTATAATGCATGGATTATTGTTCATTATCAACTTCTAAATCATACTATAGTACCCAGCATCTCATCAACATTCTATTGTTCGCATCACTACATTAAGGAGAACCAAAGACAATGGCGAGTGAGTCAAAAATGAATTCCAATGTCGATTGGCTCGATTTGTGATATCTAAAAGGTTGGAATTGAGGTTAGCTCGCGTGAATCAAAATGGAGTTTGAAAGGCAACATGATGAATTGGGGGGAAAAAGAGGTGCGCCTCCAGGAAAGGAGATGTGCCTGATGTGGTGTGCTAGGTGGGCAAGGGGAGTGCTGATGGTGATGGAGGAGTGCAGAATGAAATTGAGGGGCACAAATCCAGGCCAAGGAGCGCCGATGGGGATTGAGGAGCGCAAATCCAGCAGAGCAGCCCATCCATGCTGAGCAGCGCCAAAAGAGGAAGGAAGAACAGAGTCTGGAATGAAATAGGGGTGCTCCTAATTGAGGTTGAGGAGGGGATTGATGAGCGCCCATCCTTGATGATGAGTGCGGACATAACAGGCAGTAAGGAGTGCCAACAGGGATTGAGGAGCGCCTATTTTATCGGAGGAGCACCATTTGGGGGGTGGGGGCGGGCGAATGAAACAGCCCCAACATATGTAATTGATCAGTGCAATGGCTTCGGCAGTAATACAATCTATCACTGTGGAATGACAGAATTCACCTTGATATCCATCTTGAGAAAACATAACTGTAACCTTCTTTCCAGTGGCATACTCAGACAGCGCACAATGAATAGCTGTGGCCACAAGCGCTAATGTGTGCGGTGTTAAAGATTGAAAGATCTGTGATGTGGTCGGTTGTCGTCCCAAGCTATTGGCGGTGAACAAAAACTGATGGTAGATCAGGTCAAGCACTTCAATCCTCGTGAACCAGGACTTCTTATCATCGATGACCTTCGAGAGATAAGCGTCGTCGAACAGGAGCTCCTTGGCTTGGATTCGAAGTTCAGATTCTGATCCTACATCCATCTCGTAAATGTGGACAACAGGTCGGCAAGCTCCATCTGGCAAATGCCCTCGAATGGTACTAATCTTTAGTTTAAACTATGAATGTTTCAAGGTTTAGTATAATCATAAGTCCAATAGAGGAGCAGAAAACAGAGTATACACTTACAGGTTCTCGGGTTTGCCGTTCGATTGTAAGAGATGGCCCACCGGGCAATTGACAAACAGATTGTGAATCTACATGAGCACCTGCTAATACCCACTGACGATCGTGAGTTTCAATGGCTGGTTTCCAATCTTCGTCAACCATCGAGTATTTCTCATCGGCAATAATTGGCCAGGGAGTCTTTGTGATTATGGTTGGCTCCATAAACTATTTGGCAACCTCAAAAGTAGCCTTTGGGTATTGAGAAATGTTGTGATCTCCACCGGCCTTCGGTTGAGGAACATTGTGGTCTCCTTGGCCTTGGGAAGCAGGAGCGCGTGTACAAAGTCAGACTCGGGTGATATGTTGATGGCTGACTTCTGGCGGTTGAGTAATCGGGGTGCTATGGCCCCAACTGGATGTCATAGAGTTGGACGTGGAGTGCGGGCAATGACAGTTTTGGCACGGCTTTGTGTTTTTGGCAGTCGAACCCTGGTAGTTCGTATTGTCTAATCACAGCGCGCCTGGTATAGATGTCCAACCTCCTAGCGGTTGTCCAAATCGTCTTCTTGGATATCGGATAACAAGGTGGACTCTCAAGGGTCTTCACTTTCGTCATTGCTGATCTCAGGATCGGTATCGTCATCATCCTGCTTCATCAGAATGTTAACAAGGACATTAGCTATCTCCCACACTGTACTCAGAAGCTGGTTTGGAAGTTCAAACATTTGATTGGCAATGATCATTGGCTGTATTCATGAATGCACGTGCAAGTGCTCTCTGAATGTGTGCTTCTTGATTCTTCTGTGAATAGTGATTCCTCACCTGGCTGGCTGTAGGTTCCATGATTGATGAAGTGAAGTCGGGAATATAGAGAGAAGTATGTTGGGTGAATATAGTAGGAAGTTTAATGGATTAACAAGAAAAGAGGGCATCAAAGTAACGAGCGGACAAACAGGAAAGAATTCGAGGCGTGCCTGGCAAATGTCACACTCGTCCGAGGAGGATGCAATTCGAGGCGTGCCTGGACAGAGTCAGGAAGACATGTCAGTGGTTCTTATTTATATTGTTGCTGCTAGATCTTTGTTGTGATTTAGGAAGCGTTAGGTGAACTGGATTGGATGGATTCTTCATACCCTCAATTCCCGAATGTTAGCACTCATATTACAAGACGCTATTGATGCAAGAATTGGAGGTCAGTTTATGACACCATACCTGGAATCGAACCAGACACACCTGAAGACCTTGAGACATTAACATTGTTGTATGGCTAACTAACTCTCAGGACCGGACATATGGAATACTGAGAGATGGATTGATCATGATCGCCCCTGCATATGACTCCACCGAAGGTAGTTTATTTTGCCTCTAGTTGGAGCATAAGCAAGGTGACCGCGTGGCACAGAATTGTTGGTGTGTTGATGAATCCCGCAGGACTTGGAGGGAGGATGGAGTTGGGACATCAGCAACAACTCTAGTTTCCGTCAGAAACACAGGGGTTTTCCGGACTGCTCTGACAGCTCTGACGGAAACTCTTACCCACTGATGGAGGATTTCACACTACCTGTCACCCAGCCGACCGGTCCTGTTACATAAGTACTCCTTTACCATGTGGTGACGTTTACACACCATCAGAAGAACACATGAGTTACACTCTTCGCAGGGGCTGCAGTTATGCTGAAGCCGTTTACACAACGCTTGGCGATGTTGAATCATAGCTACTGCTTATCATTCAACAATTTTCAAACCTTATGCATTCAGTTTGTATTCTCATCTATGTATCTATGTATCTCTATAGCTACCTATCTACACACGGTATATCTGGACTGGCAGCACGCAGTGATTGTCAGCAATTTGAGGTGCGCCTGAAGATGATGATCAAGGGAACTCAGAGATACACTCCGAGGCTGTAATCGAGTGAGTGTTGAGATGCAATTGGAGACCGAGATTGAGTGAACTCCAAGATGCACTGGGAGGCCGTGATCGAGCGAGTATGGAGATGCACTTTGAGGCCGTCATCGAGCGAGTTTGGAGATACAATTGGAGACCGAGATTGACTGAACTCCGAGACGCACTGGGTATTACTATATGATCTGTAAGGAAGTCACCTGTACTGAGATCGTCATATCGACTCACAGGCTACGGACTCATAGTTGTAGACTCATCCACAAGTCTTCACTCGCCACCACTGGTATTTGCAATCATGAGCTTCCATGGACTTCCATGGTATTCCAGGCTCTCATGTATATAAGGACAGAGCTTCTCCTTAGATAGT
>Ga0307512_10001457_pt1 | contig 33429 bp, 36 predicted proteins | sample 14_EM_MG_FD_200267 | JGI IMG/M metagenome (GOLD analysis project Ga0307512, IMG submission 200267) | Populus trichocarpa ectomycorrhiza microbial communities from riparian zone in the Pacific Northwest, United States - 14_EM | ecosystem: Host-associated > Plants > Roots > Unclassified | place... | reverse complement strand
GCATAACCGTATTATTGACCGCCTAGCTAGTCAAAAATACCATATGTCGAAGGTGAAACACAAATACCAAATTAATCAATATTGCAAGCTGCTCAATAAGCAAAAGCACATTTTTGGTTGCTGTAAATGCAATTTTGATAAGATATCAATGACAACTTGCAAATTTAAGAGCCGTATATGAATCTATAGATGGACCCGCGGGGCGACCCGCTGAAAACCCGCCCAATTCTGACGGGTTGGGAGTTTACCATGGAACCGTACCCGAGTGGGCAGTTTGGGTTTATTGACGACCTGGACCGCCAATTTGGCAACGGTTCGGTTTGGACCCGGACCCGGACCTGAAATGACGGTCTGGAACCGTTGCTAACACTAGTATAGCCTAGTTGGATACATTTCTTAATTGATTAAAGTCAGCTACTTTTATTTTTGAAAAATGTAATGAACATAGAATACTTTGCTGAGTCATGACATGAAACTTGACATTGCTATTTCGAAATGACAAATCAAAAACAAACTAACTCAAATAGGAAATATTATTAAAGATATTCAGTTATTTGTTGATTATAGCTAGAGGTATTCCAAATATAGTTAGTTTCATTATGATTTATCATAAAGATATATAAACCAAAAGTTTCATAATATTACTAAGCAAGCAACAGTACGTCTATTACATATTTCATTTTTAAAAATAGACTAACTTTTGACTATAAAACAATGTAACAGACTAAGCTATACCCCTTTGGGAATACTATATCAATTTTGAAAATCCCGCAAAGATATGAAAATAATTTTACTGAGTATATTTTCAGCCAGAGTACACTGCATAATTGAGAAAAGGTGAACTTGAATTTCATAATGCTCAGAATACTGAGAATGCCATTTCATTTTTTGCTGATGTTCCCCAATTTGATGACAATACGCAACGCAAGCAACATGAGACACAAATATTCCCCAATGCAGGAGCCCCGATTGATGACGCAGTATGAGTACCGTCCTTTGTGGATGATGACTGCGACCCCCTTGCTCCGTTCACTACACCCCAACACTGCCAACTTCGTTGTTCCATTGTGGATAGCAATCTAGGTAAAATGAAACTCAAAAAAATCCTCAAAGGATGACTTATTGTACTTGATACTAATTCCAAAAACCCTGATCAGATCTATCAACTGATTGCAGACATGGAAGAAAGGGACGGACTTGGATGTGGATGGAAGAAGAGTTCTATTATCAATGAAGGAAAAGCTACTCCGTTCTGGTGTCGGAACCCCATTGTAGCGGGACGATATATCTCAGGACATCCCCCATTTCAAGACCAACTCTTGTACACATCGGTCAAACAAATGGATTCCAATGGTGAATGTATATACGCTGAGGGGTGGACCACAGATAGGTGGTGGAACACGCAGGCCAGTTCACGTGTATTGTCAAACAGAGAGTGTCAGAGAGATCATGTCAGAGAGAGCATGTAAGAAAGCATCAGAGTCAGATCGTCAGGGAGAGTGTGTCAGAGAGCGTGTCAGAGAGCATGTCAGAGAGCATGTCAGAGAGAATGTCAGAGAGAATGTCAAAGAGCAGGTCAGAGAGCGTCAGAGTCAGATTGTCAGAGATTGCGTGTCAGAGTTGCATTGTGTCAGAGCAGGTAGCATGTCAAGAGTGTCAGCGCCACTGTTGACAGGATTTCGCTAGATATTAGATCCTCATTACTCATTGCTAACACATCTGAGGAATCTTTACCAGATGGATCAACAGTTGTCCCCATTATACTCAACCGTGAGAAAACTATGCTGTCTACGGTAAGCAGCGACAAAATGGCTTGGCCGGTTCATCTCAGCATCGACAACCTCTCTAAGATGAACAGACACTGGGTCAAGCTGAATGGATTTATACTAATTGGTCTTTTACCAAAATGTCCAAATGGACCGAAAGCCCACACTAATAGGTTCACTTATCATGAATCTATTGCCACAATATTGCATGTTCTGGAGGAGCTGTCGAAGAGCGGAATAGCGTTTCAGTGTGCAGATGGTCGCACTCGTCATCCATTTCCCCAAATTGCATCATTCCTTGCAGACTACCCAGAGCAGTGCAGCATAACTATTGTGAAAAACAGTTGGTGCCCTCAATGCGAGATATGCCAGGATGACATGCCTGGCTTTGCCTGTAACACCGGGAGATTCACCCTAAGACCTAATCAATAAAAGCCCCGAATGAGTTCCGGACTTATAAAGAAGAAGATGAATAAGGCTTCACTCAGGATGCGTATAAGGATCAACACCCAAAGAATACAAGGTAACTGTTGAGTTCTCTATTCCCAATGGATAGTATCGACTAAAGCGAATCATCTTTACGATATCAGTATGCTGCTGTACACGGCTCCAGCAGAGCCTGAAAGAAGTATCCTTTGAACCACCACACTATCGTGATGACTCTCGGATTTCCAACGGATGCTAGAGTATTGTCTCAACAATCAGCACTTATACTTGTGGACTGACTGTCCAAGAATGCGAGGACTCCAAGTATTGACTTGTCTAAAAGAAACAGCAAGGTAGTATCGCCTCAGCAGAAGGAGTGGTGCCGACTCAGGAGTATCCTAGCAGAAGTATCCTTTAAACCACCACGTTATCGGGCTGGTTCCTCGGACTTCCTTCAGACTCCAAAGTATCGTCAGGCTCTCTTCCCGATCAACGACTTGCTTTAACGAAGGTACCAAAAATAACCAAGTATAAAGAGTGATAGGTTTATCCATGATATAGAACTGAAGATGAATGTACAACTCTGGACTTCAAAGAAGAAGTATCCTCGTTGACTTCGATACAGCACGAATAGATAATACATGGGCATAAATTTGAGGCTTAACCTCCAGGTCGGGAATGTCAATAGGTATCTGCAGATAAATCTGGATGTAGATTGTTCGATAGAATGTTATCGATGTCCTTCCTCTATGTCGGTATCGCTGATATATATCAGACGCTCTACACCTTGAACAATCCTAAGACTGCCAAAGCTGGTTTCGGAGTTCACATATGTAACTGCCTCATCATCCTTGCCTTCTACCATTGATGGTTGAGTTCTGACTCCCATGAGTATTTACGACGTCATCAAGGTAATGAGCTCGTATTGCGACACTATTGCTATTGGCGATACCTAGTATGGATACGAGCTTATCGGAAGGCAATTATCAACAAATAGGTTCGTGTCACCAAAAGCCAGTGAGAGTGCCCTCTCATATTCCCACCGGGTATGTAACAGTTCAATGATTGCGGCAAACGACAGAACCCTCAATTTGACTACGCTTTATTGGAGCCAAATATTCAGTATTCTGCAACTGAGTTATTTTGCCACATATTGGATGCAGTGTAACCTGTGCCACTCCGGACATATGAATCCAAGCTCCCATTGGCCCAGACGAACCAGATATGCTCGAACTAAGGGTTGATTCGTATAAGTCCATTCAGTCGACTGGGCTCCAATACATCGAGTATTGATTATCGACTTATCTCCTATATGACTCTGCATATCTTGAGATGCGATAGTGTTCTGTCATTGACGACGTCTCATCTCATAAGAAATGAACCATTGGACATGAGAGAATTGTCGTTTGTTCGGCGACTAGAAATAAGGTTTCCTGTCGATAATGAATGACCATTGACAATAGAGATCTTACGACCGATACCGAGTTAAAAATTTTGCATAGCTTATTTGCACTCGGCTTGATCGCTGTCGTTGATCTTATTGATACAAAGGTAGGGTAATGGAGATATTACCCATAGGTGAACATATCTGGAAGGTTGATCCAATTAGGAAATCCGAGTGATAATTCGTGATTTCGGATTGAGTATCCATATTTGGATCATCGAGTGATCCTGAATGATCCCAGAAGTATTCCTGTAACACCAAAGGCATAACATCGCCCACAGGCCCAAGTGACACCATCCCCAACGATATCGTCATTTGTACACAATGGCTGTGGAAGAGGTGGGGCTATGGAAGTTTGCCGACTGTCCAAATTTTGCCTATGACCATGCAGATTGAAATATATATGGTTGCATGAATGTTGACTGGTTGCACCAGCTACTGAAGGGCTCGTTTAAAGATCACACCTGGGAATGGATTGTTGGTTTTCTGAAAGATATTTGTGGCCAGGAAAAGGGTTTGGACCTGATAGATGAATGATTCTCCATAATTCCTCACTTCTCTGACATACGCCAGTTTGGAGACAAACTTACCCACATGAAACAATGGACCGGTGCTGAGTACAAGGACATGGTGAAGGTCTGGTTTCCAGTGTGTGCCCTTCTTCTTAAAGGGCATCCCGACCACTTTAAGTTCATCAAATCTGTCACTCACCTCATATTGATTGCAAGCTACCACTCCCACACCGAAACTACGCTAAAATACCTACAGAACGCGGTTAGTGCCATCAGCACCAACATCCACCTCTTCCTACCATACCACAAGAGCCACAGTATGAGTAAAATACCCAGAATTCATTCCCTTCTCCGCTATATCGAATGTAGTAGGGAAATGGGCTTTGCCGATAACAGTGGCCCCGCAGTATCTGAAGCCACTCATACAAACCTCATCAAGGATGGCGATCAGTTTTCCTACAAGGTTGACTATATTCCGCAGATGTTACGATGGGAAATGCACTTAATTCATTTAAAGTTGTCTGTATTCTACTTAGTGTTAGCGACGAGTCCAAATTGACGGGTCAGTTCCGGGTCAGGTTCCACCTGAACGCAGACCGTGGCAATGGGTCTGACCACACGAAAAACCCGGACCGTCGGAAATGGGGCGGTTTTACCACCAACAACCCGGCATTTGAAATTGACCATTTTGGCTCCGAATAAGTATTTGAGTTCTGATTGTATCACAACATGATCAGTATGTAGATTGTGCAGTTTTAGTCGCTCTTTCACCTCCCGCTTTCAGATTTGCGATCCGACAAGTATTCGTTGAGTCGCGATCGAAAACTCGCCAATTTCGCTTAAAATCAGCCATTATTTCACAACCACTCAACGAATATCGGTCGGATCGCAAATCTGAAAGCGGGAGGTGACAAAGCGACTGAAACTGCACAATCTATGTACTGATAATGTTGTGATACGATCAGAACTCAAATACTTAATTGGAGCCAAAGGAGTAGGAACGATATATTTGGAACCGCAGTCTGGTTCCAACCTGGCCAAATACCCGCGGGTCTGTGTCCGGTCCGGGTAACAAACCCGCCAAGACAAAGCGGGTCAGGTTTTTGGCCGGGTCTGGAACCGAACCAAACTGAACCGCTGGTCAAAACCCGGACCGGACCCGTTGCTAACACTAATTCTACTGCCTATCATGAAATCAGATCCCCTCTCACCGAAGACAGATGTATGCAGAAAGCTTCTTGCGGGGGATTCTCTGGTGTCTGACAAATTATTGCCTAGTTTCATACCTCATATCAACACAGTTATGAGCAGACGCAGCATGATTGCAACTCTGACACATCCAGATGGTATCAGCATTTCAAAGTTTATTGATGCTCTAACATCCAATTTTTTGACATTTCAAGTGGATACGACTGCCAGTCGAGACCTATGGACCTCCAGATCCCGTGCATCAATGATTCTCCATCTAAAGATACACCGAGCGAATGACATCTCAGTCACTTTAAAGCAGCATAATACTCCAGATGCAGTTGTAGTTGAATGGGCAAGGTGAGGGGAGAAGTGGCACGGACAAGGCAATCGATTTGACAATATTTTGATACAAGGAGATCCAGCACCACAAAACTATCATTAGGTACATCAACAAGGATCTTGCCCTGCCAAACTGCTATACACTTTTCATTTGAGTGATAGAATCAATACAGTGGAAGCCAACGCTAATGGGAGTGTAATATCGCAGACAGTACATCACGACCAATTGCTCCCAGATGCTTTGGAGTATCTATTGTCAGCGATGACAAACAGAACCCATGGAATGATAATGTGTTGAGATGCGCCTCAAAGAGTATGATGCAATATTGATGTTTCTTCGGTTCTTATACCCATGCAACTTGTTCCAACTGGTGAAGATAACCACTACCTACTTTATCAGTTGGCACAGTTGGAATCATATAATATGATATACTCGATGGCCCGGATATGTTGATCTCGACAGGGATGCCTTGTATCCAGAGCCAGCACATTTCAGTGCCGCCTTTTGCACCTTGGAAGAGCCAGAGTCCATGTCAGAGTGGCACTTGTCAGTAACATTTTTCGCAGCCGGGATTTTGAGATCATGTCAGAGTGCACTTGTCAGAGCTATGTTAATGAGAGCTGGAATTGTCAGAGACTATGTCTGAGCCACACTTATCAGAGCCACACATTTCAGAGCCACACTCGTCAGAGCCACATTATCAGAGCCGAGAATGTCCCAGACTATATCAGATCATACTTTCATAGCCAGAATTGTCAGAGACTATGTCAGAGCCACACTTGTCAGAGCCACACTTGTCAGAGCCACATCAATCAGGCCAGGATTATCAGACCATATCAGAGCCACACTTGTCACAGTAGGGTGGTGATGAATATCAGGTAGTGTTGCACTACCAGTCTCATAGGAAAGATATCGATCGTCTCAGGATGGTCACTTACTGCTGATATGCAAGTCAAACTGACTTATCCTCAGTACGTGCACATTGCCGTTATTTGAAGATCACTTCTGGAGTGTCCGATTTCTTCACACCAACGTGTTCTCAGATTTCAACAGTAACATTCGACCGGGTTAGTTTGACATCGCTTGGCTGGAGTGGTCAGAGTTGCTGGCGGCAGTGGTAGAAGAGTAGTTTAGCTTTTTCAGCAAAATTCATTTAAGTCACTGGGAGCCTCCAGGAGTGTCTGAGAGGATGTGGAGTGTAAACTTAGATGCATCAATTTCAGGAGAGTATCAGACCCTAGAAGGGCATTATGGCTGGCCTTCAGCATCACTGGGATCTCCGATGACTTATACAGGAATACCATAAGAGTGATTTTGATAAATTGGGGAACGCCTCATAGTGCCGGAGAGAACTTCTGGAGCACTTTGGGGCCCCTGGGAGCACCGGTGACAAGCCATGGAGCGCCAATGACAAGACTGGGATTGATGACAACAAACCTGGGAGTCCCGACAACAAACCTTGGACTGCCGACAACAAACCAGGGAGTGCCGACAACAAACCTGGGAGTACCGACATCACACCTGGGAGTGCCGAGAACAAACCTGGGAGTGCCGACAACAAGGCTCGGTGCCCCAGCAACATGTCTCTGAGCACCTCGAATCACAGTAGAGCAGTCCAGGAAAAAAAACATCTCTTTTGGAATTACTGCTGTTGCACCAGGAGATTTTAGCTACCACTTATCATTCAACAACTTTTAAACTCATGTATTCAGTTGCTATTCTCGACTATGTACATCAGCAAGAACCCCAGTTTCCGTCAGAAACACCTGGGTGTTCCGGACGGCACTGACGGCACCTATGGTACCTCGTACCCTCTGACAGACAATTACACACTTCCCGTTGCATACTCACCTCCAGTACTTCGCGCCAAGAATCCGCTGACATATACGCACCATCAGATCGACACGTGTGTTACCCTCTTCGCAAGGGCTGCAGTTATGCTGTAGCCGTTGACACGATGCCTGGCGATGTTTGTGCTTTGCTTCGGCCGATAGCCACATGCCGCACTCTCACTTATGTTTAGCTTGAGGATTTTGTCACTTGTTGCAATGCAGTCTTCGCTTCGGTTCCATCGCTTGCGGTTGCATTTGCTTCGCCATTATCGTATTTTACATGTCTGAAATATACTGTCCAATCATTACACTCGCTAATACTATGCCCTCAGTCCACCACATTGTGCGTTGATCCATCATCGACATGCGATGTTCATTCCTCCTCATCCGTATCCCCATCGTCACCATTCTTGCACTCATACCTAGTGTTAGCAACGGTTCCAAATCGCCGGGTCGGTTCCGGGTCCAGTTCCGACCTGGAAGCGAACCGTCGCAACAGGTCTTACCACACGAAAACCCGGACCGTTGCCATTGGGCCGGTTTTACCAGCAAAAACCCGGCATTTCAAGTCCACAATTTTCGCTGTAATTAAGTATTTGAATTCTGATCGTATCGTGACATGATCAGTAGGTGGATTGTGTAGTTTTAGCCCCACTTTCACCTCCCGCTCTCAGATCTGCGGTCGGACCAATATTCGTCGAATCGCTATCGATAACCTGTGTATTTTGCCTGAGAAGTGACGTTATTTCACAGCGATTCGATGAATATTGGTCCAATCGCAAATCTGACAGCGGGAGGTGAAAGAGCGGCTAGATCTGCACAATCTGCATACTGATCATATCATGATACGATCAGAACTCTAATACTTAATCGGAGCGAAAGTTGTTGGAACCGTAATATGGAACTGCGGTCCAGGTTCAACCCGGACGAAAAACGGCGGGTTTATGTCCAGTCCGGGTAACAAACCTGCCAAGACAGAGCGGGTCAGGTTACTTGGCGGTTCCTGACCCGGACCGGGGCCTTTGGGTCGGTTCCAACCCGGACCAAAGCCGGGTAACCCGGAACCGTTGCTAAAACTACTCATACCTGTTGACATCACTGGTTCACAGGTCAAACCTACTATGCCTTCAGTCCTCCACATTCTGCGTTGATCCATCATCGGCTTCCGATGCTTCTTCATCCTCATCTGCATCAGCAGCCGCATCGTCGCCATCCTCGCCCGCATACCGGTCGACATCACTGGTTCCCAGGGCAAACCTCTCGATCTCTGTCACGGGCCGTCGTCGCCTGCTGGCGGTGGGAATGTGATCGCCCTAGACTCTGTCGTCACCTTCATCTTTGTAGTCCCCACAGCCCCGTGGCATTGCGAAATGCAGTTCATCATCGATGCAATTGTTGTCTATCGGGATGTTTGGGTCAGTGTTTCCGATCAAAGGCTCCTCAAGCGCCACTTCGGAGATCAAATAGTCAAGAAGAATAGCATTGTAAACACATGATGCTTCTGTGCTGATAACCACGGCAGGCGTTGGGTTCTCCGCCTGTTTGATTTGACCCTTGACTGTAGCAGGAGTGTTTTTATACACCTTCTGTTGGTAGCTCTCCGGTAGTGTGTTCCAGGTATTCATCAAGAATGTATACATGTCTGCAACGCGAGGCAAGGTTAACAACTTATTACCCGTTGCAGCGCAGCAGGATGCGTTCTTACCAACGTCATTCTTGTAATTAAAGTAATTCCAGCGATCAGGTCTGTCTGCTGTCAGCTGGGACTTGGAAGCTTCCGGATGAACATCTTTGTTCTTGTTCCACTCCAGGAGAGCATGGCGCAACGCCGTGCAGGTAAACATGATCATTGGCGCGGGTATATGACCGTCCATGTCGGTAATGATGGAATCATTAAATCCATGAGCATCCTTACCGCGGTTATTTGCCCGATGATAAAATTTGATGTAGATAAACCGCGGGATGGCTTCCGCCAGGAAGTAAACAGGAGACTGGCCATTCGTTAGCAGCTTTCGACTCTCTCTGCGTGGGATTTCGGCGGCGTACACCACCTTCCACATGCTCCGCTACAGGAAAAAGATACTTATTGTCTGCCAGAAGGGAATCAATGAATTCCAAACACTCTGCGCCAGATTCAAAGTGGTGGAGATGATAAAGCTCTGCAATGTTGTCCCATGCTGTGTGAATGAAATGTGATTTGACCTTATCGACTTGTGCTCGAACCTGGTACCAGTTTGAGCATGTAATATCCAACCTAGGCCGTTGCTTCAGCATGCCTCTAGCAAGATCTCCTTTGTGCGCGCCTCAAATGCTATGGACCAAATGTTGTTTTGCTGCATAGCGGTGTTCCAGTACGTCTCTATTATCTGCCAGTGTGGGGCTTCAGCTAATGCTTTTAAAACGCATCGTGTTGCATAACTTACTGTCTCCAAGTCGCTTGCACTCATAAATGGCCGTCTGTTCCACATGTAGAGCACCAGGAGTCTGCCTGTTGCAAATACAAGGCGCGTCATGTATGAGTGACCAAATCGATCGATGCAGCGACAGCCGGAGACCATTGATTGAGGTGTAGACATCGCCTGGGGTTGCAATTGCCACTGCCTGTGTCTCCGATTCTTTGCGGTAGCTCGCGTTTGGACTGGATTCATCATCATTGTGCAGGCTTCTGGATCAGGGATGGGGGTAGGCAGGTTTTCACGACATCTGAGAGGGGTGGGGGTGATAGTAATGCCAGATACAGGGCTGGATACAACGCGACACGTTGAGGTTCCTCCAGGTGCTGGTGTGCTACGACTGCTTGTTCCTGGCGTGGCAGTTGGACTATTCATGGACCATTGCGGTGTAGTGGATGTGGTGGACCTCATGGGTTGGGTGATATCTGCAACCCGAGAATTGTTCAGCGAAGATGAGGGGGTGGAGTTCTCACCATGGATTGTAGAGAATACGGAACTCCCTCCTTCAGAGGAATCCCTCTCGCCAGCCGGTACAGACACGCGTCTCTTAGCAGGCGGAAGTGGAGGATTCCCCGAAGGCCCACGCATTGATTGATCCTGACGATTACCAAGACTGTGAAAATTTCGTATGACCGTAGTCGTCTCGGTTTGAGGCCATTGGGAAGGCATAGTACAATATAGATGTTCAACGTTAAGAATGTAGGAATAATTGCCTCTGCAGGCATATGCAATGGCAGGTGAGGTAGACTCCTATTTGATCGACCAGGGAGGGTTTCGACAAAAAAGGGAGGAGCAGTGTAGAACGCGCTATACTCTAAACCATGTCGATACTCGGTGACGAGATCCCTTGACAAGCATCCAATTATGGGGTAAACAGCCATCAGATTGAAATGAGCAGTGATATTCACTGTTACTCCAACGTCTGAAAGCCTATTTGCACCGCATCAAGGGTGTGTATGCCTTCTTCGAGCGGATATCATAGTTTTGCACTCGTTCTTGGCCCAATACTTCGACCCATCGATTGTGAATATCTTCAGCTTCGCGGTGGAAATCCGCCTTTGGCAGAGTGAACAGTTTCCCCAAGAGAACAGTGACGTATTTTCAATCCTATAACATCAGTTGCTTGTGCTTTTTCCACCGCTAGGCATTGGTCACCCTGTTGGATGGTTGCACAGTTGGGACAACTTGAGAACTACTCTGTTTGCTCCTAGATGCGCGAGGTCTGAGCGGTAAAAGTGGTATGAGATGCCAAAGCAACGCCCGGCGCCGCAAACTGTGCTCACTGGGAGTACTTCATCTCCTCTCGAGGCTTCTCATTCATGAAGTGCCTGGTGGTTGTGCATGATGAAGGCTGGGCCCTTTTGTGTTCATTAACCAAGAAAACACAGAATATGAATCCAATCGCAGAAACTCGAGTATATATATTCCTTCTTCCCGCCTACACCTCCATTCTCTTTTCCTCCCGTATTCAACACACCGCCAGCATCCTCAACGCTTTGGACATCTCGTGACTTGTACAAAACAATGCCTCTCGTTCCAAAACACACCCGATATCCGACACAGCTTTGTACGTTCCCTCTTGGCCTGCTTCCGCTACATGCAACTGTATCATAATGCTAATGCCTTGGATGTAGATTCATTTTCAACTCACAGCAATGGCACCAAAGGGCAGCAGCAAACAAATGGGGAAGGTAACTGCTAAGGCAAAAATGCCGTCATCGATTCTAAATCGATGCCTGCCATTGGATCGGGACCGTATGGAGGGATTCATCTCGGAACACATCCGTAGACTCATACTGATATACAATGTTTGTAGCGTCAAGGACGAGAGGGCATGGGACCTCTTTTATGATATAATCTTTCTTGATCCAGTCACGAGTTGCCACTTTTTATGATTCGGGCTGAGGTGGCCGCACCGCAGCAGCAGCGGTTCGCCTTTTCGGGAGTGGTGGGCAGCCTCCCGCTCATGTATGGGGCAAATGTATGGCAAAACCCGCCCCCAGATGAACAATTGGAGGTGGGACGTCCACCGTGCCTTTGGGGATCAAGTCGATCCCTGAGATCCGCAGACAACCCACTCAGGAAAGGTTCAACGTACCAGTGAGCATTTCTATTGGTACAGTAGCGATGATCTCCGGGCAATGATTGAGCCACCATGCTGCCAGCAGTACAAGGCAGGCGACTTCCTGGCCGTTGAACCACTGATGTAGGAGGAGATAATCGACGAGGATGATGTTGATGAGAACTGGGCGGATCCCGGAGCGCCGAGCGGTGGAAGGAGCGGTCTTTGCAATGGCAATGACAATGACGACGGTGAGGGAGAGGAGGACATGCAGGGCGGCGAGACAGGGGCCAAGAAAAAGATGGGAACTCAGGATGGGAAGGCGACAGGGAAGGGGAAAGGGAAGAGGAAGGGGAAGGCAATGGAGGAAGGGCAGGGGGCGGGAAACAGTAAACGGAAAGGTATTGTTAAACAAACCCCAGGGGGAGATGATATCTCTCATGCCATTGCTTTGCTGTTGCAGAAGGAAATGTAGCAGGCAGACTCGGACACGGAGGTCTAACTGGACCGGGTATATTTTGAGCCAGAAGGATCGCCCGCGGTGTCAATTTCCTCAGATGATGATACCGACTCTACGAAGTCGGATGATGAATATAACTGAGAACATGATCATGATATGGATATGCGCAAGGAGGATGATGTCGGCGCACCGGACGACGTTGATTTTGACGACGATGTGGATATTAAACAGGATAGTGACGATCACGAGGAGGAAGATGAAGCGGAGGAAGATGAAGAGGAAGAGGATGAGGATGAGGTGGAGGATAAGAATGAGGAGGAGCATAACAATGAGGATGATGGCAAAGAACCTTGGACGATTGGCCAGGATGAGATAGTAAATACATCGGCTGATGATGTAGATACCATGGTAGACGATCAACCAATCATGGTACTTGAGCAATGCCAGGAGTTGCGTGACTATACCCCATTGCCACAACCTCTGGTGCCTGCCCTACGGCCACAAACCCTGGATCCTCGCCCATGACCACAAACTCCAGAGACTCATCCCCTCAGTGGGCTGGAGCATTTGGGGCTTGTGACACCGCAAAAACCTCGCCCGGCGGTGCCAACTGTCCGAGGAGCTAAGGCACTTGGAAACACCTCAGATGAGAATGTGGACCAGCAGCTGCTCCACGCTGGGGCAGGTGGCAACTGTGTCCCCGATGTCCCTCTACCCAATGCCACTCTCCCTGAGGCGCGCCTGGATGGCTCGGTAAGTGAGTAGTGAAGCACTTCACATGTTGCAGAGGAGCCGATGGTTGTTGTGTTCAGGTTACGGTCGAGGTCTTGTCTTGTTCGGTTCCTTTGTTCTAATCTATTCATGTCAGGCATTGACACTTACACATGTCGTGAGGTTTTTGGATCGCTCAGAGGTTATTTTATTTATGGGTTCGGTATTGGTTTGGTTGTATTCATAGTATTATGGGACATCGCGCATGCAGCGTTTTTGCAACTCCTGGCTTGTAAGATACCTCACTGTGACTGTGTTGAGGCTCATTAAGTTAGCTGAAAGTATGGTGAGCTTACACACTAGGCTGCTCAGGCCCAGCACCAACTTTCGTCTCTTTCAACAGTGTATACTCCGCTCCTCGTGTGTCGTCCACAATGCCAGAGAAGACCCCTTTCTGTTGCCCCGTATTTTCATGCCAAAAGAAGTTCACCTCAGACAGCTGGCGACTTAAACATATCAAATTCCACCATCCTGCACACCTTCAACTTGTGCGCCAGAAAAATGTGACTATGCGCAGTGCACACGGACCCAGGGAACCTGCTCAGGGTTGTGAATTCAAAACTAACAACAATTCAGTTGAACACTTGGCAGCGTTTCCCTACCTCGAACCCATTAAAATCATCGCAAACTGGGCGTCTCACCACCCCCACCTCTTCCGCCTCGGACAAAAATATTCCCCTGCGCCGGCTCTCCACTGATCGATTACATTGCTGAGCTATGGAAACGCAACGCGCAGGGTTGCCTTGAGACAAACCTACAAAACAATCCCTACTACCTGTTAGCAACGCATGAAGAGTACAAATATATCCAGTGTGGGATCAAGAAGAAGGGCATGAAGACGTACTATGACAATGTGGTGAAGGAAGAAAACACCGCTTTGGGTTTCCCAAGCTACAAAAACGGGGATGGAGTCCAAACACTTTTGGCTAGCATGCCAGATGATCAGGCTCTTGGGGAGTGGGAACTACACACTCTCTAGGATATGAGGTGGAATGACAATCACCAATGCCCTATCAAATACTGGAGTCGAGACATCATCAACAGCATGAGATGGTTCATGCTGCAGCCAGCCTACGCCAAGCATCTTAGTTATGCCCCTTAGCGTTCCTTTGACAGCGATACACCACCGAAACGCCTCTATACCGAAATGGACACTGCCAACTGATGGTGGGAGACACAGTTGAGGAGAGATACCCCCGGATAATAACGTGCTAATCGATGCTTAGTCAATGCTCAGATTGGGGGATACACTGGTTCCCTTGATCCTCATGTCCGATGGAACACATCTCTCGAATTTTGCTGGCAACAAGACAGAGTGGCAAGTATATATGACAATTGGCAATCTAGCTTCAAAGATCCGCCAGATGCCCTCAACACGCAGCATCGTAATGGTAGCTCTCCTGCCGATTCCAATCAAGAACTGCAATATTCCTCAGAAGAGGCTGGATGAGCAGCGGCAAACAAACCGAGAGGTGCTGAACGAAGCAATCTGGCAGGTACTCCATCCTCACACCATTAAATTAAATCCCAGCGCCCGGAGCAGGTATCACAGCATTCCCTGAGCCGATGGAATCTTCAGGCATTTCAAACTGGTTTGAGCAGCATTGGTTGCAGATTGCCCTGAGTATAGCGACCTACATCTTCGCGAGCGGCTTGTCTGTATTTGGTGCGAGCGTCCAAAGCATGAACTTGGACATAATGTCTCTCCGGACAAGGAACACCCCCGGGGGAATCACAACCTTTATCGAAAGCTCACCGATGCCAACACCAAGGCAGCCAATGCTGATCTCTCGTCGCGCCATGTTCAACGAAGACTGAATCTGTTTCGACAGATTCCCTGTAGCGTGAGCGACCTCCCGAAGCCCGACCTCCTCAATACAATGCTGATCGGCATGCTCGACCTCATCTAGCAGTGGATTTTTCACTTTATGGAGACGCATGAAGGGCTCGACAAGTACAATGCTATCTGGTTATCTGTGCCTGCTTACCACGACCTCACACCTAAACATAAGTCATATGAAGATATTTCTCAATGGAATGAGAAGGAGATGAAAGAAATGAGCCAGTACCTGATTGGAGTTGTAACCCAGTCTGTACGAGGTGGAAGCCCTGCTCAGCGTCCCATATTCAATTCCACAATTGAGTGGACATGGGCATTGTTAGAATTCAATATGTATGCTCGATATAAATCTCATGATGATGCAACATTGAGCTACATGGAGGATGCCTTGCATCGTTTTCACACCTTCTAAGATGTTTCCTTACTCGGGTGAGCCGGCAACATTGCGAATGCCAAAGCCAATGCCCCGAGAATGCAACTTGTGAAGAAGCGAGAGGTAGATGGGGAACCCAATGCTGAAACTTGAACGCGGTCCAAGAAGCAGCGCCAAATGAACGCCTGGTTGGATTATATCAGCCACGAGATAGATGTCACAAAGGAGTTGGATGCCGACTTCAACTTTCCAAAGATCCACTCAATGTCTCATTGGGTCAAACAGATTCGTCGATACGGAGCCTTGCAATAGTATTTCGCCGAAACACCTGAACGAGCACATCAAACGAGCCTCAAGGACGGTTGCAACGCCTCCAATCACTATCTCAACTACCTGCCACAAGTATTCACCTTTCAGCGTCGCATACTCTGCTTCGAATTCAGAGAGCTCACTCTTCAAGCCCTCGCTCAGCATCAGGAGAACAGCGCTGCCGCCTGCAAAGTCCTCCCTTCCTGTGCTGATGTGGCTGCCCCCCTAAGCCCCGAGTCATATGCAAAGCCCAAATCCATGGCACCCCAAAACTATCATGATGGAAAGCATCCTGACCCTGTGATCAAAGACTTCAGAGCATCACTTGGCAATACGCGAGATGCAACGCACAGCCTGGCAATATACCGCAGCACACAGGACTATAGCAAACATAAGAGTCATAACACGACATATATATCGGATGAACAACTTCACGCAATGGAGCTCTGTATATACCATCGTATTAAGGTTCAAGTTGAAGGTTTAGATGGTGACTGCATATCTCAGATTTGTCAATGCACAGGAAGCCAGAGCTGGTGCGGAGGGGATCGATGGACCGACTGGGTGTGCGTGAAGCAACGCCAGGGGAGATGTTATGGTGCGCTGAATGGGCGTCTCCCGTGGCAACTGCAACGACTATTCAAAATCAGACTCCTGAACGAGGATGGAGGTTCTGTTGAGTACTGGTTAGCCGTCGCACTCACCACAATGCCTGAAAACTCAAGTAACTTTGATCCTGTCTTGACATGTGTACAAGTGAGAAAAGCACTGGCAGCCGTTGCGTTGCAAGTTTTCAGCATGGGAAACATTGTCGGCTGTGCGCACTTAATTCCAGAGATAGCTACCAGTAGTAAGACATGAGACTGATGGAACGAGTGATGGATTGTCAATTGCCACATTGATCTGGTGACTTCGAATGATGTGTATAATTAGTCAAGTGTGAATTGGATTTTGCCCGCAGGAAGAAGGATCACGAGGAGAGATTTGCGCAGCATCACCAATTACATTGCAATCCCGATGCAAGCACATACCCATTGAACCCATTCTGACATATGGTCACAGTTCGCCACAATGCCAGAGTGATTGTATTAAATTGGAGACCGACAGAATGCGTAGCAAGGGTGCAACAGCGATTGGAGGGCGATATTCAATGCGATGGGTTGTATTGACGCCAGGCGCGGAGTAATCCGCCACCTGGGTGTCTCTGACGGCTCTGACGGAGCGCATCCACTCTGCCGGAGCTATTCCGCCCAAACGGAATTTTTTTTGCTGATGACTCTATATAGCTACCTATCTACACATGGTATATCTGAACGGACTGCAGGTGGTTCTTGAGATCAATTTGTGGTGTGGCTGCAAATGACAATCGAGTGAAATCAGAGATACACTCCGATGCTGGGATCAAGCAAGTTTGGAGATGCACCTGGCGGCAGTGATCGGGCAAACTTGGAGGCTATAATCGAATGAGTTTTGGAGAGTCACTTGGAGCCGGTGATAGCGCAAGTTTGGCGATACGCACTTGTAGCCCATGATCATGCGAACTTGGAGGCCGTGACCATGCTAGTATGTAGATGCACTCTGAGGCCATAATCTTGTGAACTTCCAGGCCATAATCGAGCTAGTATAGAGATACACTTGGAGGCCGTGATTGAGCGAGTTTGGAGATGCACTTGGAGGCTGTGATCAGGGGAGTTTGGAGATCCACTTGGAGGCGGTTATCAAGTGAGATTAGACGAGCACTTGGAGGAGGTGGATGGATGGCGCACTGGTTGCTGAGATTCAATTCATCAGTTAGTTAACTCCCAACCGTGGGTATGTGACAAGGTGGCTTTACCTTTTTGCTCAGATGGAGAGCTGGCTGATGGCGGTCAATCGTGTAGGGAGTCATGCCAGAAGCTGAAGCTACATCCAGGGGTCAACTCATAATCATGAGAATGACAGGAAAACATACAATCTGGGGTCGATGCTGTGCTTGGTGAATGCTGTACTTGGTGAATGCTGTACTCGGTGTCAACTCATGATCATGGCATGGTGAGATAGAGAGGTATGTCGTAACTCTGTGTTATGCGATGATGGTAGACTGGTGGACCGGACAGAGAGAGATGGGGGATGAAGATGAGAACGATGCAGAGGATACAAGCAGATTTGAGAAATCAGGGGTATGACATGTCTGATTGGGTTGGGAAGACCTTGTATCACTGTTATGACATGCCAGATCAGGACTTGATCCTGCCAGATGGGGGATGGTAAATTGACTTGCACACGACAGTCTTTTAAGTCCCTGTTTTTCATAATGATTTGTTGCATCTCATCTCGTCTCTCCATATCTCGTCCTCAACTCTACCATCACCTAAGACCATGAAGTAAAGTCATTCCTCTCTATCTCTCCACGCCATGATCAAGAGTCAACACCGTGTACAGCATATACCAAAGTACTGCATACACTGAGTACTGCATGCCCCACGTATGGCATCATCCAAATATCGACTCTCTCCAGTTCCCAGCCAGTCTCTCATCTCTCCGCAGACCATGTTGTACCCAATTCTCTACATTCCCACAATTACGAGGTAACCAATGAATAGAGTGTCAGCTCCCATCGCACCTCTCTCCTGGACTACCGCCTCCAGGTTGGCCGCCTCCATGTACTCCTCCAATCTTGCTCGATTATGGCCTCCAAGTGCATCTCCCAACTTGCTCAACCACAGCCTCCAAGTGCATCTCCAAACTCACTCAATCACAGCCTGAAGGTATATTTCCAAACTCGCTCAACTACGGCCTCCAAGTGTATCTCCAGACTTGCTCGATTATCGGCTCCAAGGGTATCTGCACCCTCGCTCGATCATCACCTCGGAGTGCATCTCTATGTTCACTTGATCAATATGTGCTGGAGTGGTGGAGCTTGATGAGAGACAGGCGATCATCATCATTCCGCCGCACATCGTATGGCATCCAAACGGAAAGCTTGAGAATGAGCAGTTCTGGCTTCAGGAGCATAGGAAGATGGTGAGTGGATATGAAGGGTTACCAGGACACAATGAACCACACAAACTGCGTGGATCTATGAACACTTGGCAAGAGTGGGTGAGGAACCACACAAATTGCCTGGATCTATAAAAGCTCGACAAGAGTGCATGAGACCAAGAGCTGGGAAAGAGAGTGTGTGTACTACGTATAATGCCATGTTGTCTATCTACCCTGGAGTCTACCAAATATACAAACAATATCCCTGAGTCCATCTCGGTAATCCCTGTATCTCCGTATGTATATTGTTAAATTGACTTTGATGATATATGGTTTATTATGAAGTAGTGAATCTTGTGAGTATAACAAAGACCAATATGATCAACGAAATGCCTTGTGGTTGTGGAACCCTAAGAACCACTGCTGTGAGAATACGGTACCACGTGTCCCGCAGAGCTTGCGCAGAGGTCGCAGCTGGTCTCGAAGTCTCCCGCAGTCCTGCACAGAGGTCTCAGCAGCTCCAAAATTTGAAAATGCTAATAGTCAATCTCATAGCATCCTGAATGCACCTCCATAACTGCAGGTGCTTTCAGGAGTACCTGAGAGTGCTCTTGCAGAGTCTGAGAGCACATTGAAAAGCTCCTGGGAGCCTGGGAGCATCTGGAAGTACCTAGAAACACTGGTGAGAACTACCTGAGTATCTGGAAGGTTTGCATGTAGCTTCCAGACCAATTTACATTTTGCTGATATTTGTGTATATATTTTGCTACATGAGATTCTACACCAAAAAAGTAGCATATATCTTGATTCATGACATGATTGCTCTGATATAACACGCAATTGTGCCTTATCATTATTTATATGTGAACAGCAACCTGTAGGTATCCAAATGAGTATGAAAAATCGTCGGCATAGGTTGAGGTTCTCACACACGAGATGTCATAATACCTTGAAAACAGTAAAAATGTAAGCGAATGTACCATAAAATCCCATAACTCACGGTAATAAACCTGCAATGTGCCATGGCACCGCTGTAATATGAATGATGTTTCGTAGTACTGTGCCACCAGCCTTAACAAATCTTGGTTATGGTTACCCCAAAGCTTTTCTTGACATAGGGATGACTTAACTTAGTGTTCTTAGGTGATGGTAGAGAAAGTGAAACATGAGCAAAATGTAGAATGGTTTGGAAGTCATAACCGAACAACTCAGCAACTCTGAACAGCCACACTGATCCTTCCAGATGCTCCCCGATGCTCCCAGATAGGCTGAATGCAAAGCGATGTGTTCTCAGCTGCTCCAAGACTACTTCACTGGTGCTCCTGAATACTCCGGAAGTTGTGGAACAGACTCCAAGAATATCCTGAAGAGTGTATAGTTGTCTTCAAAATGCTTCCAAATGAAACTATTAGGATGTGCAAATTTCGGAGCTATTGGGAGTATTGGCCGCGTCTCCGAGAGTATTATGGTGCACCTCGAACCTGGAGCCATACTCTCCATGAATGATTATTATAATGTTTATATCAAATAGTACAATTCAGTTAACTATCTTCTGCACACCCTGATTCAGGCATTGTAACTTTAACACACAGCCCAGTAGGTATCTAAATCCACATGATTATTTCAGCCTTGAAGGGCAAGATATGACAGTGTCTCCTCCATATAGTCAAGACCGGTACACCGGTCATTGTGCTTGAGCATGTGTTGAATGTAAGTGACTTGGTTGGTAGATCGATATGCCTCTGTCACATTGCTGATATGTAGCCTTTCAGAAACATCAGTGGTGAAAATGTCGCCAGAACCCATTCGCCAAATTGAATCTGATATATGGCTCACAAGATGCATCATTGGATATCCAAAATGGATTACACGCTGCTTGATGGTTTTCCGGAGCTCCTGAATGCCGATTGCCTGCCACCAAGCTTCAAACTCGATCAAGCAGATGGAGAATTCCTTCGTGAACCACATCTGGTCTTTCGAAGTGATACGATAAATCTATCTCTCGAACTGAATCACAACGCAGTCCGTATCAGCGATACGCCAGGTGGTGGCTTCAATCTCAGCAGCGGATAGAAAGACCTGAACTTGCACATGCTTGTCGGCGGTCATGTTTACTGCCCTGTAAGCCTGTTCTACTGCAGCAGTCTTCATTTGAACAAGTGTTTTGGCGAATATGGTTCTGGGACTGGTTGCCTTTGTCCCGACTTCCTGCAATAGGTGTCGCTCATGATGTTGGAATAATTTTTCGAAAAGCATGCGTTTAGCAGGTGTCACCTGATGCATTTCGCGCTCCAATCGCTGGATTGCTCTCTGACGATCAGCATCTGACCATATGGTTGCAGCTTGTCGGGCTCTATTCAGACGCACCTGAAATTAACTTCATTTTGATATAGTAACCTTTTCAGCCCTGTACAGCTGAACCTCCATTGCAGCACGGATTTTAGGAATCTTTTGTGCTCGTAAATGAGGCAAATCTCTTGCCAATAGTTCATCCACTTTGGCCTTCGCAGACTTCGACATTTTCTGATCTCGAAAGGCACCCTTCTTCTTGTAATATCGCTCCAGTGCATCTTCTAGTGCTGCGAGGGATAGATCAGAGTGATTTTGTTGGCTGACAAGTAGAGAGGATTCACATAATGCCCGCACTGTTCCCATCACCATTTCATCAGAGACTGTTTCCACTGCAGTTTTCCATGGCATCCTAGGAGCAGTCATGAATTGGAGCGCAATTCACTGCCATTGTTCTGATCATCCCCCTGATTTCTTTTCCCTGCCAGGGGCCGCTTGTCATCGAATCGAATGGCTGAGAGATGCGCTGGAGGCCTGGATAACGTGGTACTGATGTGAATTGATTGACAAATTGATCCTTGACATTTCTAGCTTTCAGGTATTTGAGCAGCCAGTGCAATAAGTCTTTAACTAAACCCAGGAGCAGCTGATGCAATTCATCAGGCTGCCAAAGGTGATGAACATTGCAGAGAGGGTATTGCCAGAACTGGTTGCGGATTTGATGAACACCAAGAGTGTGCAGAACATCGATATTAGATTCTTCCAGAAGCTCCAAGTAAACATGCTGATCTGGTGGGTTGTCAAGTGGTCGAACAGTTGAATGCACCATCGGCGCACCTTTAGGAATTTCACACATCAGGCATGAGCCATATGAGACTTGAGCAACCATGACTTGTTCTGGATAATCCCCGACCCAGGCAGCCAAAAGAGAATAACACTGTCTCTAGAATCCATCAGCACAATCCCATTTCAAACTAGGGCCAGGGATGTCAACATTCCGGAGTTGGGACAGCACTGTTCCAACAGCGGAATGCCATGCCTCATCAGGATTTTTGGCACCTTTCGGAGGACAGGGTATCAGCCCAACATGAATCCAGGCGCGCTTTTTAGGTGTACAGTGGATATCTTGTCGAATATTACCGATTGTGGGATACAGCAGCCAGGCATGCTGGTTGCCCGAAAAATCGGTCAAGTGGGTCATGTCGGATGCACAATTGACTGGCACAATGGTCGCTTCAGCAGGAAGCTGATCTTGCATATCCCACCACCAATCGCCTGTGTTCATCTCACTGTATATTCTGCGACGTTCCGAGTCTGCTAGGCGCACTGGTTCAAAATCGAGGTGCGCCTGAAATGGTAGATGTGCCAAAAGGAACTGTATACATTTGAAAATATCCCTGTAGTATAACATTCCGAAGATGTGCGCATGATCTTCAATCCAACAATCAGTGCTGACCCCTGAATCGAGTCTAGAGCGGAGCTTTCATAAAACAGCTGACGATTGTAATGATTCGATGTTGAAGTTGTCCCGTTCACAACTAAGATGTAAATCTATCCATGTTTTCGTTTGCTGGCTAAATGATTGAGCCTGTTGAAAGTCGTATGCTGACTGAAAAGGATGCCATGGATTCCATTCTTCTGAGTACTTGCGATGCTTGATGTACAATACAGTTGCTTTGCCATATGCTTTCCCCCCTGCGTTCTCCACTCCAACTACCTGCCTATGAGCCCTCGTCTTGGTTGGATCAGGGGTACAAGGCAGATCAGGCTTCTGGGGGATATCGTTTCTTCGTCGGGAGTATCTTCAGGTGTTGGTGCACCAGCTACATTGCCTATGGGTAGATGAATTAGTTGACTAAGCTCATCGATGGCCATTCAGGTGCACCGACCGAAGTTGAACCATGATGGCTCGGGTCAATCCCAGCCTGCAGGTGGTAAAATCCCATCAGGTAGAAGCCCTTCATTCATCGATATTGGGTGATATTGTTTATAGTGAGCCTCAAGTCGGTTCTTGTCGAATAATTTCCTTGTGCAGGTAAAGCACTTGACATGTTTCAGGCAAGTGTTGACCATATTTGAGAAGTGGTCACTGAACACGTATTCGGATGAATCTCGATGATGCTTCAGGAGGTGATATAGAGCTTCAGCGATAATTGTTCGAAAGCTGGCTAACTCAAGTTAGCGTAACAAAGATACAGCCCCACCCCGCCAAATGCCAGGGGGAGGTTTCTTGTGTCATCACTGCAATCACCACAATGGGGCCTTATACTACGTCATTGTGAGTTATGCCTACGCTCGAACCTCCGAGCAGCTGATAAGGAAGGTAGATCATCATAATACAATGAATAGGTGAGTTTCCTAGCTAGCTGGATGTCTGAGCATTGATCATCGAGAACTGATAAGGCTGGTAGGATGATAACTTCAGTAATGATCCTTGACTGGAGCGTGGATCATGAGGAGAACTAAGATGTATAGGCAAGGAGCTCAATAGGAAGCAATCACTGTTGCTGCTTGACTCACAGGCCTCTTATTGAATGAGGTTGCAAGGTCATACACACACAACTTATGTGTAATATCCCTAGTCGTGCTAACCTTTATACTGGATATAGTTCTTGTTGGGTTCCTGGAGATATCATATCATATCCCTTCTATGACCAGTATAGTCTTCGATGCGTACGAAGTTGGGCACCTATCCAATATCCTGGTGTATGAATTCGAGCATATAACAAAGAAAGGCGGGATGTGTGTGATTAAGGTTTCTTTTTCTCAAGGCCTGGGTTGGTGCCATAGATCAAAGGTGTAGTGAAACACCACAGATGGTGACAACAGAATAGGATATAAGAAGCCCTTCATTCCGCCGAAGGTCACTGCTACCTGCAAGATACTCAACCATACTCCGATGGATTCCATATCTCATCTCGCAGGTATAGTAGTTTATGACTATCTTTGTTCAACAGAGCATGTCGACGAAAGGATCTCCACCAAAGACAGTGAATATGGCTCCACCTGGTGGCCTATTTGCCTTGCAGCAACGTGGTGACGAGAATTCAGAATCACCGGATAAAAGTTCACGACATGCCACTCACAATGACAGTCAATTTGGGAAACACACAAATCAATGTCATCCTCCGCAAGGGTACGGTTACTGTCCTTCACAGCAGCCATTTCCAGGTGCTCCACATATTTACGACCGGTATCCATTCAACATGACACACAGTACATTACCTACCTGCAGTGCAAGCCAACAATATCCAAGTGTTGCGCCACCATGGCAAGGATATGACCTGCACCAAGGTGGTTATGGCAGGTCTCAAATGTTCCCCCCTCCACAGTTCCCAGGACAAGGGCCGTCATCTCCTGGTGCACCGAGAGTGCCTCCAGGACCACCGGGAAATCATCCACTCAATCAGCCAACATCTTCCAGCTCGACTCCTCCCCCTCAACCTCCTTCCGGCTCACCTGGGAGACACCCCATAAGCCTCCCGACGAAAAGATTCCAGCCGCCAGCGGAAACACGGAATCCTGATGTTGCCGGGATTGCGGACTTGCCCCCATTGCTGGAGATTTCTTACAACGAATATGATGCAGCTGATGGGGGCGACGATTCATCCGACTTAGGTAGTGCAGAAGGCAAACCCCCAATCAGCCTGAAGCAAACGGAGTTCTCCTTAAAGCAATTTGCCAAAAGGATGGGGCAGGCCAATTACAGTGCATTCAACAAGTGGAAGAAAGTATGGGTTGCGGGGTTTCTCAAAAAGAAGCATCGGTCCAATATCCGGGGGCAGAACCGATTGAAACAAGTTCAGGATTGACCCCTGCACTGGGAGACGGCAGTGACTGTGTTTTTGGCAACATTCCACAACTGGCTGCCGTTGGTTAATTTCGATAATGCTGAATTGATTCGCCGGCAGTGGGTGCCGATGTTTTTAAAGAAATGTGTAAGCGAAATTCGAGAGGCGACGAGAAAGGGAAGGCAAGGCACCAAGCGACCGGCGACGAATCTGGGAGAGCGTGCGGGCAACAAGGCGTGAAGTAACATCCCAGAGTTGCCAAATACAAAGTTCACGGTTATGATTCACTTGTTACGGGGGTATTTAAGCCTCCTAATTAATAGAACATTTAGTAGACTACATACAGCCGCCTAAATACAAAGCCCTTCCTCGTCTTTCCCAAGACACAACCACTTATCAATTTATACTAGTAAGAGCTCACCTCACCTCCTCGTCCGTCCACAGTCGCGCTTCGGAGGATTGTTCGTAGGGTAATAACCCGGTAGTGATGTACCGGTGAACGTCGTACCCGATACAGATAGTAACCGCGTTCCACGAAAGCTGCCGGCAGAGGTGGGTCGAACGCTGCTCGCTGAGGAATCGTATTTGATCGCCGATAGTTTTGACAACCGCCTTGTGTGCGTATTGAGACTTTGTCAGTTTGAACAAACACATATAAAGAATATTCACATAAGTGAAATATGGAAATAATTTTGAATGTTTGTAGATAGAATTCTTAATAATATTTTGAGGTATTCTTCGCTTGTAATGTATGACTGTGGATTGCTGCTAGAGCTTGGTTCTTCTCATTGTCGGGGACAATGTGAGTCTTTATATAGTTGAGCCATCGCCATGACACAGGGTTTGCTTGATAGCTTATCGTTGATATGATCTCAAGTGACTCATTGATAGTGCCACGAATTCCCTCAACGTTATCGTGTTCACGCATAAGGTGTTTCAAGGCATTACGCCCCCACTATGGGTCATCCTCACGTCATGATATCATGCACACCAATATGCCGACTCATAACTTCGACTTGAACATCTTGCTTCCTATTGATTCAGTAGTTGGAACATCTGACCGGGTATTGCGTTATCAGTGCTTATCGCAATTTATAATAACTCTGGGTTGTTAAATGCCTCGCCTTTCAATTTGGCTATTCGGCAATGCGTTCAGAGATTCAATCGCTGACCAACCGATACTCTGCCAACGTAGATTATGACACGTCGCTATGACGTTGCAATGCATACCAAATCAACCCAATGAGTTGGTTTGCTTCTGGCCTCTTATCTTCAGCCAATGTCATTGATCCCTCAGATACAGCATGCTTATGTCTCGGCGCTTCCGTAGACCGAGGAGCGTTACAGGATTGATCCCTGTCGCTGAGCGACATGGCCCGTAAATCTTTACGTACTCGCATTTTGCTTATCATCTGCTGCATGCGTAGTTCTGCAAGTTTGCAACTTAACTGTATGTTGTCCCGCTTGATAAGTTATAGTAAATGTGGCCAATAACCATGCGCACTGCTGAAGGTTTTTCACTTCCCAGTAATGGCGACATAGATGTGTCATCATAGTTGAATCTGCTAGTGCGAGTTCTGACTTGTCACTAATTGATCGACACGAGGCTCAGGTGTAATCCCGCCAAGGATTACCTGACTGACAAACAACGTGTTGCTCTCACAGATAGGTGTTATGCGATGGAATATCTGCTAACCAATCCAGATTGTATCATTACCGCTGCTAGGTTGAACCCCTAACATCACTGGGTGTCGAATGGCAAGGATATGGTTCTAGCCCCCAAACAACTCTAAGCCTTGTATACAGATATGACGCACTGGGAGGAGTCGGTTGATTTCATCGACAAAAATGGCGGCCCGAAAGAGCCATACATTCTCACATCATTGTTCCAGTGCACCTTGCAGCAGGACAAATTGGAAGAAGAGTATATGGGAATATACAAACATGGGCAAATGATCAATGACCCCATATATGGCTAGATTTTGTACAACTGTTGCCTTTCAAATGCTTTCAAGTTGAAACTTGGACATAACGTGAAGATATTTGTGGTAGAAATAATGAGAGCAACAGGGAAGGAGATTGCGGAGCACTTGATTAGGCCAACAACTGTAATCCGCGCTAGCCATGTTAAGGCTAGACGTGAGCAACTGCTAATTATTATACATAGACATTGGAAGGTTCTGAAGAGGGTGGAAGAGAGGGAGAAGTGAAGGGAGAGGAGAATGGTGGGCATGAGAATGATACTTGTATTAATGTAAGTTCTGATTGAAAGAATAGAATTGATTATATTCCATCCACATGTATGCGTTCAAATGGTTACTTCTCTGTGAAATACCTAACATTGAGATGAATTTCAGGAGCGCCGGAATATGAGCTTATCTGCCCAACCTACATCCGAGCAACTGAAAGAGATCATTGAGGACGAAAAGAACACAGACAAAAGTGGAAGGGAGGTTCAGGAGCCAGTGGAGGATGGTGAGGAGGTCCTCGATCCAGAAAATACAAGCTCAGTACTGGATACGGTTCTCAATACAATCAACAACGAATTTGAACATTTGTGTCTTGATGAAGCAGTCAGGCTGTTGAATGTGCGTCCTATACGCCAATCAACAGATGACCGTGTTCTAGGCCACAAGTATTCACTTCCAGGCCTGCATGAATCTAAGTTTTTGGCGCACCAGGTTTGGGTCATCTGGTTCATCGTGAGGAGATGGGTTTGGGATGCTGATATGCCAGGAGCAGTGGTGGCGGATGGAATGGGACTTGGAAAGACTTGCACCTCGGTTGCAGCGGCAATGCTTTGCAAATTGGTGACTGAGCAAGTCGTAATGGGGTTGCCACTGTCCATTTTATGGGGGAATAGCCTTGAAGAGTGGGTGATATTGGCGCACAACGACTTTCCCGGCATTGTCGGTGAAGAGTGGGAGTGGCATCCGCTCCAGAGATTGAATTCTGTGCCCCACCACCCCACGGGGATCCAGCACTGATCTCAGCCCTTGAACCAATCTTAGTGGTAACAATGCCCGGAGTGGCTGAGACCTTCAAAAGTGTTATCGACAAGATGACACATGGAACTGATTCCAAACTTGTCAACTAATTGCACGCTGAAAATGCCAATCTCACCCAAGAGGATCTGAACACCAGGATTGACAAGCCAGAAAACCGACGGAATATCCACCTTGTGTCGTAAGATACCTTAACATCCAGTGCGAAACCATCAAGTAACAGCCAACTCTCCTACTGTGCATGGAGTTCTGGGATTTTTGATGAGTCCCATCAGTATAAGACTAAAAACAGTGTGAGCTGGCAAATTGCAATGAATGCGAAAATTGGATTCAAACTTCAAGTCACAGCTACACCGGGATTCCAATCACTCTATGACTGGTGTTTCCAGACGATGGGGCTGTTTTCAGGTGTGCCTGAAGATCCAGAGGATGATACTGTGATGGAAAAGCATGGTGCTGAGGCATTGTATTCTGCTGTGAAGAGTTTGATGCATGCTATCCGGACTAAGGATGAAGAAGCTCAACAGGATGCGGCGCACCGGATGATTGAGATTACATAACCATGGATGAGCAGGCGGTGGTCAGAATCGAAACTGGCCAATGGAAAACCACTCGTCCAGATACCAAAGGAGAAAGCACACCTCATTGATCCCAAGTGGACTGAGGAAGAGCAAGCACATCTGAAGACCCTGGTGGAGAGGTACACTTCGCGGGGTGCTTCTGGAGCATGGAGGGATCATAGATGGCGGCTAGCATGTCTCCCGTTAGTGTTGGGAGACACCAAGGATCGCAACGATGTTTCTGGGCAATGGCACGCTACATGGCCACTCGATACTTGGGTGGAATCTCCGATGTTCCAATGGCTGAGAGAGACATTCTTGCCAATGCTTGTCAAGGAACCTGCAGAGTATCCCGAACCTGACCAAGATGATGCATCAACAGAGATGCTGCTTCCAGAAGAGAGAAACAAAAATGCACCGCCCAGTGCACCTCCTCCACAAAAGGCAGTGTTATTCTGTCCTCTTCCTGGCCAAGTTCGTCATTTAAAGTGGTGGCTAACGAAGTTTTTTGCAGATAATATGGATATATTCCACAGGTATGCCGAAATGGGCAATGATGAACCCAGAGAAATGCAGCTCAGATTCCAGGATTCACGAAATCCCTCTGTATTCATAACCACACCCAAAGTGGGTGGGACAGGCCTAAATATTACAGCTGCAAATGGTGCAGTAATAACGAAGAAATTTTGGGTAACGAATAAGCAGCGGCAGGCATTTGCACGAGTTGTACGGCTAGGGCAAAACAGAGTACCACACACATGATGGTTACTGAATACAGGTCCTGGTGGCTACGATAACCACCTGAGTGATCTCCACCAACAATCTGAAGTTGGGCAAATGAGGGTCCTGCATGGCTTGATGAGTCAACCAAACATCACGACATCGATGATATTCCGGATTCTGGAGGCTCGTGAGGACCATACGAAGCAGCTGACAGAGAATGGAGATATGTTGCAGTATGATGAACCAATCATCTTACAGTGTTTGACGCTTCATCAAGGTATGCCTCTTTAGACATTCAAGCAACACATAATCTTCTCAACTGATACAAATAGTCACAAAGGTCATTTGTAAGGGACACTATACCGGAGAGATGAATCTGTCTCACTTCAATGTTGAAGTGAATCAAAGTTCTGATGTTGGAATTGTTGTATCTTGTATTAGAAATGGCTAGAGTGGGACTTCATTGGCTTTCTTGTTTATTATTAATGACCATATAATATGAAGTGAATTAATACGCGACATAAGAAGTTCCTCCGGCTGACCTATTGTATGATAAATGGCATGAGTTGAATCGTGGGAATGATGCAGCAAAGGGCTTCAATCAATCGTCAGTTGCGAACATGAGGTGCACCAGAAGCCTGAAGCCATGTTCGTATTTCGAATGAAAAAGCAAAATTCATCCACTTTCAGGTGCACCGGAGTCTCGACGGCAAATGTCATATGATTTGTTATAACAGATCGAGCACTGCATATCTGCCAATCACATTTAGCAATATGTCAGTCTAGGTGATATTCAAGTGCATATGGCTGAGTATGGGACACGGCTCGCGTATTTGTGGCAAAGCAGAAGCTGTTGCACCCATTTGATCGAAGTTCAGGTGGACCGGAGAATCCTGCACATATCTTCGTGACAGATCCCGCACTGCATATTCGCAAATACCATTTGGCAATCAAAACAGACTAGGCGATATTGAGTACTTGTGTCAAAATATGAGACATAGGCTCACTTATTCGTGGCAAATCCACAACTTTTGCTGGCATATCATTGAATTTCTGGCACACCACTGATCCGCATCCCAGAGAGTCAGAAGCTGAGACACGGCTCAGGAATTCTTGGCTCAAATGCCACTTTTGCTGCCGGGGTTTTCCTGGCCTATGATTGAAGATCATTCACAACTGAGATCTTCAATCCTGTACAGAATGAGCTTCTTGGATATGTATGAAGCCAACTTTGACAAGCTGCGAGTCATTATGGATGTGATCATTCCAGCACAGGCACTCCTCAAGAGCGACAAATAAGCCACCGAAGCGCATGTACTTTGACTTTGAATTAGGGAACCCAGTGCACACAGATCTTTCATGACATTTCACCTGTAGGGGCAGGCGGCTCATCCCGCTCCGCGCCTGCTAAGATATGAACCTATGCTTGATCAGTATGTTGAAGGCCGCCGCAAACATGCCTTGAACTGTCTGCTCCATGTCAACTGTCCGTTGGAGGAAAGTGCCACTGCGCAACTAAACCATAAATGCACATGCCCGGTCAATTTGTAACCCCATTTCACTCGATATTGACTAAGTAGTATGTTTTGACCAATGCTTCCAAATCCTAGAATAGCTTCTGCAAGTTCGGGCCCTGTCAAAAGAGCTGTGGAAGATTAAGAGCGAGAACCTCAAAAGACTGATTCTACTCAGCAACTCTGCAAGATAGCTGGCAACTCCTGCCCACCCATGTACCGCACTTACTCAAAGAGACCTAAGTTCCCAAATCTTTGAATCAAGACTTAACTGTATTCTGATTAAATGTATGATTGGGCCACCAAAACTCGTATCTGAAAATAGGTTATGTGGAATGAATTCCATCGAGAGGAGCTCCGAGAGAGAGAATCCTGAAAGCTTGAGTTATGAGAAGACAGCTATGAAGAGTGCAATTAACTGTCAGAGTCAGGCGAGCCTGCAATCCTCTGCCAGTGAATCCAAGCATAACCATTTCAACTTCGGTGCACCTCAATTCCCCGGATCTGCATGTATGCAACCATCATTCCTCTGCCCGCCGTGACATGACGTCTCACTATACATTCATTCCATTGTAGAATATTGCTTTCAACCCCAATATTTATTTTAAGTCAACATTGTAGTTGTGAGATTCATAATGAATGTTATTGATTCAAGCACTCATCAATGCCAAGATTGCTAACAAATGGGTCATAAATTCTCACTGACAATCTGATTTTGCGCCTAATATCTAGTAAATCGCACACTGTTGAATCACACAATACCCCTGAATGATCCATTGTACATTACCATTCTTTCTCAACGGCTGTATCTCTCCTTTGTGTACCAAATTCTGTCCCTCTTCCATCAACTACTGCAACATTGTTGTGAAGGCTATTCTGCAGACACGGCCCAGATGAACGCATGAAAGTGAAGTTATGCTTACGATATTGCCTTATCGACCGCTGACTTAGCTGCAGCATCCTAATACAATAGAATATCATCAAAATACATGTGTCCTTCTAGCAGATATGCTACATATGGAGAGTTATACCTCTCCTTGCTCGATGACAAACTCCAGTATGAACCCTTGCAACTCAGCCGTCACTCACAACGTGCCAACCAAATCTATTGAGTTCTGCAGATTCTCAATGCTGGACCAATTTTGATGCTATGGGGACACCGCAAGGGCTCGAACTTTCACGCATAATGACTACGTTTAGAGGAGTCATATGCAAGGGCTCATGTTTTCATTCAGATTCTCAGTGCTCAGTTTGTGGCCAGCACCAAGGGTTAGTTGATGTCGTGAGTTATCTTTCAGTGCGTCTGGTTCTATTCTCTATGTGCCTTGGCTTTAGCCAACCTCCAATTCTTGCATCCTTACAGAGTGTTGTTCATAGGAGTTGCTAACATTCGGTATTAGGAATCCATCTATTCCGGTGCTCCTGACAATATCCAAAATCGCAACGCGGACTGCCATGCTCGATATCAATATAAACCGTTGAAGTCATCTCTCCAGAACCCTCTCAGGGTACGCCTCGAATTGCATCCTCCTCAACTATGTGCTAATTCTTGCACCATTTATCCCGTTATTGTATTGCACTTAATCTTATATTTCCTGCTTTTACACTCTCTCCCACATTCTCCAACTTTTGATTCTCGTTACAGCAAATGGAACTTACACCCAGCCAGATGAGGACTTACTATTCACAGAACAATCAAGAAGCACGCCTAGAGACAGCACTCACATTCAAGAAAGCAATCAATCTTCATTGTCCATCAAATGATTGCCTTCCAATTATCTGCCTTCGTGCATCGTATTGTGAATGACTACTATACCCGATTTTATCAATGTATCAGGATCACGAGACCGATCCGGAGATCAATGATGACGACTATGAGGACACCGGATAGTCCACCTTATCATCCGACATCGATGAAGACGATTTGCATCATCAACAAGAGGTCCTTTATCTAGGTCAGGCATGCCGGGACCAGTCATTACGCACTACAAGGGTTCCACTGCCAAAGAAACGGAGCCGTGCCAATACTGTCATTTCACGCCCTCCGCTTCCGAATTCCCGAAATCTACCTGCGGCAATGACACCACCACTGCTCAAATGCCAAAAGTCATCCCTCCTGAACAAATTATTCGAGTCTGACCATGCACCATCCGCCTGGGCACTGGTGCTTCCCAACAAGTCTAGTGGAGACCAGAATATTCCACAACCCAAGGCCAGTAGTGATCAGAACATTCCCCAACACCAAAAGGGCACTTTTGAGGTTGCAAAACGGTTCATGGAGGCAATAGTATTCACATAGAATCCTTGGCCATTAATATCTGATGACAAGTACTCGATGGTTGAAGATGCTTGGAAACTAGCAATTGAAGCCCAGGATCGTCAGCAGGCATTAGCAGTTGCACCTCTAGGTACACCATCCGTATGTCAATCATCAGCAAAAAACATTTCCGTCCGGGCGGAATGGCTCCGTCAGAGTGGACGCGCTCCGTCAGAGCCGTCAGAGACACCCCGGTGGCAGATGACTCCGCGCCCGGCGTCAAGACCACGCGTCGCGTCACATATCGCCCTCCGATCGCCGTTTCACCGTTTCTTCTCGCTCTGTCGGTCTCCTATTTTAAAAAAACACTCTGGCGTTGTGGCCAACTGTGACCATACGTCGGAATGGGTTCATTGGGTACATGCTTGCATCGGGATTGCAATGCAATGGGTGACGCTGCGAAAATCTCTCCTCGCATTCCTTCTACATTAAGCTCGAGGAGCGTAGGAAGGTGAGAAGATATGATACTACCCGGCCGTGAGGATCCACG
>Ga0307512_10001456_pt1 | contig 33466 bp, 27 predicted proteins | sample 14_EM_MG_FD_200267 | JGI IMG/M metagenome (GOLD analysis project Ga0307512, IMG submission 200267) | Populus trichocarpa ectomycorrhiza microbial communities from riparian zone in the Pacific Northwest, United States - 14_EM | ecosystem: Host-associated > Plants > Roots > Unclassified | place... | reverse complement strand
CAATCTGGCAGCGAGTGAGTTTCTCTCCTATCACTGCTCTCTTTTCCGTCTACTGTGTGATAACTCGTGCCCGATGGCCCGATCTGACAGCGAGTGAGTTTCTCCCCTATCGCTGCTCTCTCTTTGCCGGCTACTATGTGCTAACTCGTGCCCGATGGCCTGGTCTGACAGCGTGTGAGTTTCTCCCCTATCGCTGCTCTCTCTTTGCCGGATATTGTGTGCTAATTCGTGCCCGATGGCCCGATCTGTCAGTGAGTGAGTTTCTCCCCTATCGCTGCTGTCTTTGCCGGCTACAGTATGCTAACTCGTGTCCGATGGTCTGACAGCGAGTGAGTTTCTCCCCTATCGCTGCTCTCTCTTTGCTGGCTACCGTGTGCTAACTCGTGCCTGATGGCCCGATCTGACAGCCTGTGAGTGTCTCCCCTATCGCTGCTCTCTCTTTGCCGGCTACTGTGTGATAACTCGTGCCCAATGGCCCGATCTGGCAGGAAGTGAGTTTCTCCCCTATCACTGCTCTCTTTGCCGGCTACCGTGTGCTAATTCGTGCCCGATGGCCCGATCTGACAGCGAGTGAGTTTCTCCCCTATCACTGCTCTCTTTGCCGGCTACCGTGTGCTAATTCGTGCCCGATGGCCCGACCTGACAGCCGGTGAGTTTCTCCCCTATCACTGCTCTCTTTTCCGTCTACTGTGTGATAACTCGTGCCCAATGGCCCGATCTGACAGATTGTGAGTTTCTCCCCTATCGCTGCTCTCTCTTTGCCGCCTACCTTGTGCTAATTCGTGCCCGATGGCCCGATCTGACAGCAAGTGAGTTTCTCCCCTATCGCTGCTCTCTCTTTGCCGGCTACTGTGTGCTAACTCGTGCCCGATGTGACAGAGCGTGAGTTTCTCCCTTATCGCTGCTCTCTCTTTGCCGGCTACTGTGTGCTAACTCGTGCCCGATGGCCCGATCTGACAGCCGGTGAGTTTCTGCCCTATCGCTGCTCTCTCTTTGCCGGCTACCGTGTGCTAACTCGTGCCTGATGGCCCGATACGACAGTTTGTGAGTTTCTCCCCTATCGGTGCTCTCTCTTTGCCGGCTACTGTGTGCTAACTCGTGTCCGATGGCCCGATACGACAGGAGGTAAGTTCCTCCCCTATCGCTGCGTTCTCTCTGCCGGTTACTGTGTGCTAATTCGTGCCCGATGGCCCGATACGACAGGTTGTGAGTTTCTCCCCTATTACTGCTCTGTCTTTGCCGGCTACCGTGTGCTAACTCGTAACTGATGGCCCGATACGACAGCTAGTGAGTTTCTCCCCTATCGTTGCTCTCTCTTTGCCGGCTACCGTGTGCTAACTCGTACCTGATGGCCCGATGTGACAGTTAGTGAGTTTCTCCCCTATCGTTGCTCTCTCTTTGCCGGCTACCGTGTGCTAATTCGTGCCCGATGGCCCGATCTGACAGCGAGTGAGTCTCCTATCGCTGCTCTGTCTTGCCGGCTACTGTGTGTTAACTCGTGCCCGATGGCCCGATCTGACAGCCGGTGAGTTTCTCCCCTATCGCTGCTCTCTCTTCGCCGGCTACCGTGTGCTAATTCATGCCCGATGGCCCGATCTGACAGCCGGTGAGTTTCTCCCCTATCACTGCTCTCTCTTTGCCGGCTACTGTGTGCTAACTTGTGCCCGATGGCCCGATCTGACAGCATGTGAGTTTCTCCCCTATCGCTGTTCTCTCTTTGCCGGCTACCGTGTGCTAACTCGCGCCTGATGGCCCGATCTGACAGGTTGTGAGTTTCTCCCTAATCGCTGCTCTCTCTTTGCCGCCTAACTTGTGCTAATTCGTGCCCGATGGCCCGATACCACAGGCTGTGAGTTTCTCTGCTATCGCTGCTCTCTCTTTGCCGGGTACTGTGTGCTAATTTGTGCCCGATGGCCCGATCTGACAGTGAGTGAGTTACTCTCTGATCGCTGGTCTCTCTTTGCCGGCCATCGTGCTAACTCGTGCCCGATGGCCCGATCTGACAGTGAGTGAGTTACTCTCTGATCGCTGCTCTCTCTTTCCCGGCCAACGTGTGCTAAGTCGTCCCCGATGCCCGATCCGACAGTTAGTGAGTTTCTACACGATTGCTTCTTCCTCTCTTTTTGCAAACAACCGCGTGCTAACTTATTCCCGATTGTCCGGTCCGACAGCGAGTGCGTTTCTCCTTCGACCCTGCTCTTTCGTTGCCACCTGCCGTCCGCTAACCCCTTGCCCCCCCGTACCCATCGACAGTGCGTAAGTTTTGTGATAATGCTTTTCTTCCATATGGTCTACCCGTTTTGGCTGGTCATTCCACCATTTTATCATTCTGAATGTTTCATTATTCGTTGTAGAATGTTAGTTCTTCCTTTTTTGACGACAACAAAAAACGCTGGCCTAACTGCCCTCAACAATTTTGTTAGTATGTGAGTTTTTCCTTGGTAGTGCCTCACATATGAACGGTTCACTGATCGGACTTTTGCTTGTTTTGCAGACGGTGAGCCTCTCCGGCAATGTACAAGCGGTGATATCTGCTAATGAATGATGAATGGTTCTACAGCTGGTATGGCTTCTTAGACGTTCTCAGCACTGCAGAACATACCTGATTTGAGTCTGCTCTATACAGCCTTGAGCGTACGTGAAGTTACCGCTCCATTTAGCGGCAACGTTAGTGAGGCCACAGGTGTTTCATCCTAACACTTCGCTACCGCAAACTCTATTGCTTACTGAAAAGTAGAGTGGAAATCGGCTGAATCGGATTCGATGTTGCAATAATGGGGATGCGGTGCTTAGTAGTATGATTCTTAGCCTCTTCAACCTGAGATTGTAGATTCTTTTCTGTTTGTTAAATGCATTTTTCGCAAATACCTGCCGGAACACACACATATCTTCAGAGGATCAAGCTTTCTATGAATGACATGCTATCTGTTCCATTCTCGTGCTAACCAACCAGGTTTAGCCTTCACTGCACGTGAGTTTTATCCCTGATTTGCTTTCAACTGGGTTTAGCGCCGCATTGCACGTGAGTTTGTATCACAATGACATTCAAATGGGTTTTGCTCCGCGTAGCATGTGAGTTGTTGTCACGAAATCGGTTTCTTAGTACGTTTATTCACGGGGAATAGTGTTCTCACGCACAATGTAACTCATCGGGAAACGGTTTTTGGAAAAGTAATTTATAGGATATTTGACACATGGCACTATGATGTTCTATGGACCTATGTATTGACTACAGTACTATGATACGCATGCGATTGTGTGCGTTGGATACTACACATGCTGCATACAATAAACTTGAAAGCAAACTGCCAGCTGCATTTCATTGTATGCTCCCAACAATAGTCTGAAGTACATTTTGGATTGCACTCAATCACACACTCCCAGATTGATGGACAGTACGCTCCCAGGTGCACATCCGAGTATGTTCTAAAATTCACGCTCAGGAATGCTCATGTATTAGCAATGGTTCCAAACTATTGCTTCCTGTCCGGGTCCCGATTGAAATGGAAACATTGGCAAATTGGTAGTCCTTGTTGTCAATATACCTATACCATCACTTCGGATACAGTTCAATGGAAATCTTCCAACACATCTGAAGAAGGACGGTTTTCAGAGCGTCACCAAGCGGGTCCATCTGTAGATTCAGATAATGCTGTTGTTTTTGCTGTTTGATAATAATATATTATCAAAATCACTTATTCATCATCCAGTAATCAATTTTTGTATGTTTCGTAGTTTGCGATATCAATTTTTTTGGAATTTGGGTTTTCCCTCTTATATTGAGTATTTTTGCCTATACAGGTGGTTGATAGTTCTGTTATGAGGTGAAGTTTCTGCGAAATGCCTTGACTACCCCATATACAAGATGAAAAACAGTTGACACACTGTTGATATTCATTTTCCCGATGGGGTAATTCATATTCCATACACTGTATGAGCACTTGACACACCTTCAACAACACCTCCCTTCGCCTGGTTTTGGGAAGCTTTCCCACTCGCGGGATAATGTGGGGTTTTACTTTGGCTTCATCACGACTTGGCCTGGTTGTGTCCACGAGGTTTTGCTTCTGCTTCCCATGCCGAGTACACTCGGTGTACTTCAGTCATTGACAATAAGATTGTTTCATCTCCCAGTATTGACACTGATTGGTAGTCCCCCTTCTGTGGCAACTCGTGTACTTTCCACCGTTCTACACCAGTGATGATGATTTTTAGTTCCTGATGAAATACCGGGCACCTCAGTGAAGCTTTTCATGACAGAGGGCTCAACAAGCTTACGATAATATCGTCAATTGCCAAACCCGGCACCTGACAGCACTACGTTGGACAGCGTGCCATGAATGTTCTACGCATTGTTCAGCCTCAGACCTGTGAAGTCCTCTGCCCTGCGGCACTGTGGGGGAATTGAACTGCGACAACATCAACGAGACTCTGGACGGGGGCTAGTAAGAGGTTTGAATTGGATGGTTGTTTAACTGCGGTTGGAGGTTATACTTTTGGAATAGGGCTGGTGATAATAACTAATTAGTATCACTGAGGAAGAAACGGCCAAAAAGGTACCTCTGCCACCAACTGGACGGTCAACAACCTAAAGGTGACTGGGTTGAGAAAAAAGATGTGGGGTGTTAGGGGGAGAGTGTAGTTTTTTCGGGGAGAGGGGTAGATGTGAATTTGCCGTAGAGGAGTTAATTTTGGAGCTTTGGGTTTTGTCAGATTTCAGGGGTTTTTGAGTTTCATTTGCACAGAAGTGCAAGCGTAGGGGAAAACTGTACTATATATGCTATGGCCACTAGTGGCCAAATGCAAAATAATTAAAACAAACAAACAAACTGTAAGAGCACGTATGCCTATATTCTGTTGGATATGTATACATATGGTAATGATAGGTATCCGGTTGCAAATGGGGATGCAAGTGATAGTTGGTATTGATGTATATGTAAGATTATTGGGAGAGATTTAAGGCTTGTCACGAGCCAACAATAGAGAATGGTGGTTATCTGGCCTGGGTCATGTGCAGCTATTACACTATTCCCATCTTTATGCACAATGCTTCTGGGATGCAAAGCCTGTAGAAAAGAAAAGGAACGAAAGAAACGGAAAGCATTAAACAAGCAAGCAGTGTTTGTACTCGTACGTACTTAAAGTTCTGCTACCGATTGGCAGCATATGATAGCCTGTCATTGGATCCGGTGCATTGGGACAGTTCACCCCCCATTGCCTGACATCTGGAGGTGGTACAACCTGTGTTGATACCATTTATACTGGGCCAAGATCGAATGAAGTAATAAAGTCAATTATCTCAGTAGTCCGGGTGTGGACCAGTCCGGACTGGTCAAGTCCAGTGCAGTCTGGGTCAAGTCTGAATAAGTTTTGGACTGGAATGAGATGGGTTCAAAATTCTGGCAGACTGGTATGGGCTTGGTCTGGACAAGTCCACTGGGGGCAAATCAGCGAAAGTCTCTGGGAGTTAGTAATACACTGAGCCACCAAATTGAGTCATACACGCAGACTCATACACACAGACTCATACATGTTGATTCACTTGCTACTTGCCACTTGCCACTTGCCACTTGCCAGTGGCCACTTGATACTCAAAGGCCTTGAATGAAATCACTGTTACCCTGTAAGTTGGCGAATTGACTCACTACCCCCAGACTCATACTCAGAGACACAGACAGCAGTTTTCCCTCCACCACTGCTATTTGCAATTGCGGCCTTCCATTGACTTCCACCAAGTGTCTCACACCAATAGGCTTCGTTGATATCTCATTGGCACCACCTGCCACTTTGAACTTCAATTGGTTATCTCTGTGGGACTGTCAGATTGTCCGTGTATATAAGGAACAGATTCTCCCTTTCATTAAATCATCATACTCGAACAAACCCATCATCACCAACACCTCGTTTGCTCTCTATTACATTCCATTCTCCACAACATGTCATCTGTATCGCTCTCAGATTTCAGTAGCAGTGAATACTATCAACCCTTAGATGTTATGTCGGAGTCCTCGGAGGTGCAGGCCTCAGATGCATTGCACACAAATTCCCAGACACAGTCTACAGGATCTGCATTCCCATATTTAATCTCAATCTTGCTCTCAACTTTATTATGTCCCATTGTATCTACAACAACATCCATTTCAACCAAAGGGCAACTCTTGACTTCTCCCATTCATTCCGATGGCACGATTTCTGAGTCTGGTGGAACTAAGTACTGGAAGTGCATATATTGTAAGTCCACCTCCAATTAACTCACTCTTCAGCAGTTCTGATGATGAATACTGGTTCAATGAAATACAAACTGAGTGGAGGGACCACAAAGCAAGCTGGCCATTTGCAGAAACACCATTGAACAAAACTTAACCTGAAAGTCCCAACCACATCTCCCATTGTATCGGGGTTAATCAACACAGTGAAGCGGCTCAATCGCCAAAAATGCAACCAGAATGTAGCTGATGATTTTCTCCTGAGATGGATCATTCATACGGATGTTCCTAGTATCATAACCTCAATTCCTAGATTTCGAGCACTGCTATAGTATCTGAATGATAATAATCAACTACCACGGTTATCTACCACAATCACACAACGCATTCTGGCTTATTTCCAGAGTTTACAGCCTCATGTAGCAGAATTGATGCAGCAAGCAAGTAGTTCACATTAAACTATGGCAGTCCTTGGGGTTATTGCACACTTCACATCCAAAGCAGCCATTCGCATGAACCCCATCATTGGACTCCCCTTACTCAAAGGTTCACATAGTGGTTCAATATGGCAGAACTGGTTATGGAGATTCTTCGAGAGTATGGAGTAGAAGAGAAGCTTGGATACCTGATGGGAGACAATGCTACCAATAATGCATCTCTTGTTAGAGCTCTGGCGGAGGAGCAAGTGGATGGAACATATTACTATGATGCAGGAGAACACCAGCTCCGCTGTGTTGGCCATGTTTTCAATCTTGCAGTCAACGCTTTCTGGTTTAGAGATGTAGATCGCGCACTGTTGCAAGATACAGTTATTGTCACCCATGATACAATGGCTGAATAGCGGACAATGGGACCCTGAGGCAAAGCCTACAATATTACGATATATGTACTTGCATCCCCACAGCATCGTCAGGAATTCAAGCGGCTTGGTGGAACCACCATCCTCAACAGAGACAATGCTACATGGTGGAATACTGGATAGACAATGATCCAGAGCATTATTCGAAACAGGGATGCAGTGGAGGTATTGTGTGAACGCCATTCAGTTTACTTGGATTCAGACTGCTTATCAGTTGATGATTGAGAGGAGTTGGCCGATGCATTGAGTATTTTGGAGCCATTCCATGCTGCAAACTACGCATGGAGGGTGACTTTTCTGAGCGGCATAACATTCTGGTTGAACTTGACTTCGTTCAAACAACATTTACAACAGTGTCATAGAAATACCAGGGCAACCCGCATCTGCATGTCCGCAGGGCAGCTGCGGATGGGATAGTGGTATTGAATATGTACCTTGAGTTATTCAAAGAGGTCACAGTCTGTGTAGCAGCAGTGGTATTACACCCCGCGTACAAGTGGGAATACTTTGAAGTAGCTGTTGACAAACCTGACTGGACTGAAGATAAATTGCAGGATGCAAAGCAGCGTATGCAAGCACTGTGGCTTACTAAGTGCATGATGGTATCTTCAATCGGAGCATCTGAGGGGGAACACCAGCCTGATACTCCTCCAGCTCCAGCTACACAATTTGCAATCTGGAGTGCTCAGCGGGAGCTGGTTATTACCAGTACTGATGTCTCTCCGTCTGATCAACTGATTGAGTGCTAATGAGTGTACAGCTGATGAATATGACCGGGGCCTCGCAACTCCAACTGAACCCTCTGTCATCAACCAATTCAGCGAGTGGCAGTCACAACTCCAGATGTATCCAAGTCTTTCATCAATGGCAATTAATATTTCATGCATACCAGCCATGTCTGCTGAAGTCGAGAGGCTATTTTCCCAGTGCAAAATTATCCTCCCAGACAGGCAAAATAGACTTCATATTGATTCCCTGCAGGCTGTGGAATGCATCAAGTCATGGGATGCTTTGTAAATTGGGCTTCCACAGGTTGTGGTCACAGAAGCTCAAATGGCAGATGCCAAAGTTGAGCTAGATATTGATCCGGCTGAGAACGACAATATGGATATTAGGTAAATGCTGCAAATGAGAAAATGAAAGTGGAAATCATGTAAAGTTCAAGAAGGAGGGTATGATTTTGGGAATTATATACCTAGCTTGAATTGATCAGAAGTAGCTTCTTTGGACTGGTCTAGACTAAGCCCATCCAGTCCAAGACTGCCAGTCTGTAGTCCAGTCCAGTCCAACTCTGCTGGTGGAGAGGACCTGAATGAGCTAGTGTTAGCAACAGTTCCAAATTCCCTGGTCGGTTCCGGGTCCGCTTCCGAACTGGATCCGAACCGTTGGAATGGGTCCTACCACACCAAAACCCGGACCATTGCAATTGCACTGATTTTGCCACTCAAAACCCGGTAGTATAACACCACAAGTTAGGCTCCAATTAGGTATCTGAGTTCTGATCATATCGTGACATGATCAATATGTGAATTGTGCAGTTTCATGCGCTCTTTCACCTCCTGCTTTTGGAATTGCAATCGGACCAATATACACCGTCATGATTGCAAACCCCGGAATTTTGCGCGAAATTTGGCGTTATTTCACAGCAATTCTATTAATCCTGGTCAGACTGCAACTCTGAAAGTGGGAGGTGAAAGAGCGCATAAAACTGCACAATTTACGTATTGACCATGTCACGATAGGATTAGAACTGAAATATTTAATTGGAGGGAAAGGTGTGGGAACCATATATTTGGAACGACGGTCCGGTTCCAACCCGGCCAAAAACCGATGGTTCTATGTCCGGCCTGGCTAACAAACCTGCCAAGACACAGTGCTTCGGGTTTTTGGCCGGGTCTGGAACCGAACCGAACTGAACCGCCAGCCAAAAACCGAACAGCTGGCGGGTTACCCGGACCCATTGCTAATACTAGACTGAGCCCTACCCCAGACCGGGATCATTTGGATGGGTGGAATTATTGAATAAAGTATGGAGAAGAGTAGTGTTAGCAACGGGTCCAGGTAACCTGCCAGCGGTCTGGGTTTGGACCGCAAAAATTTGTCGGTTCGGTTCCAGACCCGTTCAAAAACCCGACCCGCAGACTCTTGGTGGGCCAAACTCGGACCCGTACCCGTCATCCTGCAGGTTTCGTCATGTTTGGCTAGATCTGTCGGTTCCAATCTCCGGTTCTGTGTTTCGGGTTTCCCATTTATGGTCACATTCAGATACGCTACTCTTAGTCGTAAAATATTGACACTGGTACATCACAGTTCATTTTCGATGTATTAGCCGTCTTGATGTGCAAAACAAGAATACTCACGCCCCCAACCACGTCATGAAAATGAGTGTCAACGGAGCGTCAACGATTTTTGGTCATGCGTCATGGGAAATTACACCTCCGATAGGGTGTAGTCAGTTATAAAGGAATTTTTGGCTCCCTGTATAGGCAAAACAGATTGCAATACCCTCCATGCCCCATCATGAAAATGAGTGTCAAAGGAGCGTCAACGATTGTTGGTCATGTATCATGGGTAATCAGGGGGGCGACAGGTTGCACATTGTCATAAACTGATTATTGACTGCCTCTATAGGCAAAAGGGAAAGTGAAATGCTTCCTGCCCCATCTTGAACAAGAGCGTCAACAGAGTGTCAACCATTGTTGGCGTTCCATCATGGTTAATCACAGCGTGATGTGGTGGTTAGAGTCTATATACATCGCTTTGACTGTTATTATACACTAAACGGCTGAAGAATAATTAGTCGTTGTTCTGTAAATGAAATAAGTTGTAACTGTCCTGGTGGATGTGGCTAGAATATGCCGTATATATCTGCCTATAAAGGATGCCATATCATTCTTTATGGATGTTTGTGATCAAGCACCACTCATATTACTGAAGATGCAAGACCAAATATCGTTGATGCTCCATTGATGCTCATATTCATGATGGGCCAGAGAGAGTATTGCTATCTGTTTTGCCTATAAAGGCAGCCAAAAATTCCTTTATGACTAACTACAACCTATTGGAGGTGTGATTTCCCAGGACGAATGACTAAAAATTTTTGACAATCCATTGACGCTCATTTTCATGACAGGGGAGGGAGGGTAGTGCTATCTATTTTGCCTATAAAGGCGGCCAAAAATTCCTTTCTGACTAACTGCAATGTATCACAGGTGTGATTTCCTAGGACGCATGATCAAAAATTGTTGACACTCCGTTGACGCTCATTTTGCCATGGCTGTATCCACAATATGCAATCATTCAATTTGGTACAGTCCATCATTCTCATTGTGTTGGCTGCCTTTCTGGTGTTTTCATTTACTTTCTTCTTGATCACTGCGTTGTTCTTTAATAATACATGGATATATATAATAATAATTTCCAAAATCCCGTGTCTTTCAGTCAATGCTTGTCATCAGTTGCAGGATCGCTCAATCCGCTGCTTTTGTCTTCAAAATGAATGTTAGCCGCATTACCACACAACAGATAGTGTACTAACCATCATCAGTGAGAATATCTGAATCAAAATTGGTATCGTGCTCGGTATCCTCATCATCTTCGAAAAATTCCGCAAAGGGAATAGCTGTATGCGAATAGGTATATCCAGCCGGCAAATTGACGATGTCAGATGGTTGGGCTCCGGAATTGTTACGCGTTGAGGCGGGTGGCGCGCAGGTTAGAGGTATAGTCGGCTGTGGAGTCCGCACTCTGCGGCTGGCCGGGGGAGGTACACCTGTTCCTTTGCGTCTCCAGTGTGTGTGCGGATTCTTTGCGGTGCCATTTTCGCAAGGAAGGCAGCCGGACATTTAGATTTGACGAATTATTCCCGGGTGTCTTTGTATCGCAGCCTTCACCTTTTTACGTCCAGGAAACTCAACACCCCACTTCTTCTCTTCTCGGACCTCGGCGTGTGGTGTTTTAACGAGATATTTCGTTTCCTCTATTGCGGCGCGCGAAAAGCCTTCTTTGGCCATTTTGGCCATATCCAACGCCAGGCGCATGTCAGACTGTTCCAGCTGTACCCGACCTCCTTGCCTTGCCATAGTTGCAGACATGTTGAAAACTTACAAGATATTAGTTGATGCTTGTAACAATGATATTCGGCTGTTACCTCTACCATATATGCTTCTGTAGCCTCCTCTAAGGTGACTAAAGCCTGTTTCGTCCACTCACGGAGATGCTTAGCAGGAAATTCATCTGCGAAAATCCCAGAGCTCAGAACATCATGATGTTCGATTTGGCGCTCTGTGCGGACTGATGCGTGTGTTGACCATGGAGGTTTCCTGTTACGGGCAGCGATGAATTCGTTACATAGCTCTCTACGGACACTCACTGTATGTTATACGGTTAATCGACCGCCGTTTGCCTCGATATGGATATACTCACATTGAACTGCATGCTGCTTCCTGTTTTTGCTGCTTCCAGTCTTATGGACGATGTTTAAATGTGCATCCTGGGTCATATGTTTGGTGGCTACATTGGCAGCATTGTGGTGAAGTTGTGTGCCCAGAATATTTGTATTTGATGTAGCGCCCGCCAATCTGCCGGTATTTGATCCGCTTTCGCCTGGCGGAGGTGGTTGTGTATCAATAATGTGCTGGTGTGGAATTGGAGAGGAAAATGATAACGAGAGGAAGTGGGAAGCCCTGACGACTAAATTGTTTGCTTCATGTTAGAAAGGAATAAGTAACAGCCAACATGATGGTTATGCTCAAGATGAATCCTACTGAGTATGGCTGCAAGTTGCAGGGGTTTCCCACCGCCCCGCAATTTGCAATAAGTTGGTCTGATGTTGTGGGTTTGATAACAGCGATCAATTGTGGTGTACGACCACCGAAATCGCTCAATTGCTAGATATTAATATGATGTAGTTCGAGGGAAAGGACGTCTGCTAATGTTTGTCTCAAATAATCCCCAGGATATTACTAGAAACTGACACTAACAATCATATCATGTTGTACGTTTAGCGTCACTATTCATGATTTATTGACAGTCAAGAGAGCAATTTAGCTGTTTTCAAGATGAGTAAACTTACCAACCTTGACATAAAAGACGCAGCTTACCTCCATATTGTCCATAACTTGCAACATCCAACATCTCGCCCAACAAAAAGTCCACGAAACAACAATGGTCAATGCTCTGAAAAAGAACTGTTCACCACTTCCAGCGGGCAGATACAGTAAATCGACAAAGCTCTCAACCCAACGATGTCATCAAGGGAATGAATGCAAGAGCGGCTTGGAGGGAGAGAGGATCCGAGCCCTTGGGGCATTGTGCAGCTTGAGATCCAAAAAGAAGCTTGCAGCAGAGAAACGACGAGAAACGCACTTCTTAAGCAATGAAGAGAAAGAGACATGGATTGAGGATTATATTAAGAGAGAAACCGCTGGGGCCAGAAAGCGAGTTGAAGACGCAGAGCCAGCGGTTCAACAAGAGCAGGACGATATGTCGCATGCTGGAATCGCGGGATTGACATCCAGAGAGCCGGAAAAGATGTTTGAGGAGATGCTGGCTGCAATTGGAGACAGTCAGAGTGACCTTGCAAGTTCCGAAGATGGGGAGGATGGGAAAGATGAGGATGATGAAGAGACTGAGCAGAGCAAGTTGAGCGAAGATGACGAACCCAGCTGGGTGATTGGCACAATTACCAAAACGGTCGAGCAGCACATGGAGAGGTTTGGGCAGAAGCAGATTGAGGTCGACGAATTGACTCAACCGGGATAGGAGGATGCAGAGGACTACTTGCGTCACCGAGAAAAGAAGTACGGCACCTCCGAATTGAGGGTTCTGCCCGTCGTTCAGCCGCAAACAAACGAGCATGCTCCGGTACCCCCACTGACAACATTTGGAGAGCTTATGCAGAGTCTTGACATTGTCCCCGGAAGATCGCAAAGGTCGCAAGGGACTTCTCAACCAGGAAGTAGTCATATTAGGCTAGGCTCGGTGAAGCCGCAGTGTAAATCGACCATACCCAGTGGTGAGCCAGCTGCAAAGCCCGATTCATCAAGGTTGCTGAAATTGAAGCCAGTTGAACCAGTAAGCTTTTACCCCTGCATATAGCCTCCAGCTAATTATAGCCAAATTTTGAGTCGCTGGGTTGAGGTTAAGGCTACACTTCCGACCGGAGAGTTGGAACTCTTGACACTAGAACTACATTTTCCAACCAGAAGTTGGTGATCTGTGAATCCTCCGGCCGGAAGTTGAAAATTTCTTCGAAAAAATTGCATCATCCTCCGACTGGAAGATGAGAATTTCTTCTAGGCAGATAGTATTTAATTTTCCAGCCGTGAGATAATAGTTTCTACCAGTATCGAACTATGTCATTCGAGTAGAAAGCTCCCAGAGTCAGGTAGGTAGATCTCAATTCTCCGGCCGGAAAGTTGAATCTTTCCTAAGAGGAACTGCATTCTCCGACCAGAAGTGAAGAATTTTTCCCAGGCAGGTAGCATTGAATGTTCCGGCCGGAAGATGTTAGTTTGGACCAGCGTTGAACTCAGCCTTTCGAGTAGATAGCTCCCAGGTTCTGCAAAGTAGATCTCACTTCTCCGCCCGAAAAGTTGAAACTTTCGCAACAAGAATTGCGTTCTCCGACCGGAGGTTGATAATTTCGCCCAGCCAAGTAGTATTGAATATTCCGGCCGGAAGATGATAGTTTCTACAAGGGTTGAACTCAGTCCTCCAAATAGACATGTTCGAGCTTCTGCTAGGTAGATCTAAATTCGCTGGCCGGAAGTTGGAACTGTCAAATGAGCACAACATCCTCCGACCAGATGTTGTGAGTACATCTAGGCCGAAAATCAATCTTCCGGCCAGATATTGAAACTTTCCCACAAAGAATTGAATTCTCCGACCGGATGTTGAGAATTTCTCTCAGGTATGTCTTATTTAATCCTCCGGCTGGAGGATGATGGTTTCTACCAGCGTTTAACTGAGTCATCCGACTAGAAAGTTCCGAGCGTCTGCAAGTTACATCCCAATTCCCCGGCCGGAAGTTGAGACTTTCCCAAGAAGAATTGCATTCTCTGAACGGATTTTGAGAATTTGTCGCAAGTAGGTCTAATTTAATCCTCTGGCCGGAGGATAATGGTTTCTACCAGCGTTTAACTCAGTCGTCGGATTAGAAAGTTCCGAGAGTCTGCAAGTTGGATATCAACTCTCCGGCTGGAAGTTGAAACTTTCCGAAGAAGAATTGCATTCTCTGACCGGATGCTGAGAATTTCTCCCATGTAGGTCTTATTCAATCCTCTGGCCGGAGGATGATGGTTTCTAGCAGCGTTTAACTTAGTCATCTGAATAGAAAGTTCCGAGCGTCTGCAAGATAGATCTCAATTCTCCAGGCGGAAGCTGAACCTTTCTTAAGCTCAATAGCATTCTCTGATCTGAAGTTCAGAATTTCTCCCAAGCAGGTAATATTTAATTATCCGGCCGGAAGATGATTGTTGCTAATAGTGCTGAATTCAGTCTTCCGACTAGAAGGTTTCGAGCTTCTGCTAGGTACATCTCAATTCTCTGGCCGGAAGCTGAATCTTTCCCAAACAGAATTGCATGCTCTGACCGGAAGTTCTGCATTTCTCCCAAGCATATAATATTTCATCTTCTTGCCGGAAGATGATAGTTTCTATCACTGTTTAACTCAGTCCTCCGACTAGAAAGTTTCAAAGCTTCTGCTCAGCACATCTCAATTCTCTGGCCAGAAGTTGGAACTTTTCAAATGTTAACTACATCCCCTGTCCAGAAGATGGGATTCTATCCAAGCATAAAATTAATCCTCCTGCCGGAAGCTGAAACTTTCCCTTAATGAATGGCATAATCAGACCAGAAGTTGAGAATTTCTCCCCGGTGGATAGTATTGAATCTTCTGTGCGGAATATGATACTTTCTACCACAGTTGAACTCTGTCTTCCGACTGGAAAGTTCCAAGCTTCTGCTAAAGATAACTTAATTCTCCGGCCAGAAATTGAATCTTTCCCAAGAAGAATAGCATCCTCCGATTGGAAGTTGACAATGTCTCTCAGTCAAATAGTATTGAATCCTACAGCCGGAAAAAGATAGTATCTACCAGCTTTGAATTCACTCTGTCGAATAGAAAGTTCCACTCTTCTGTTTGGTGGATCTAAATTCTCTCGCCGGAAGATCAACCTGTGCCTAGAAGAATTGCATATTCTCTGAACGGTAAGTTGGGAATTTCGCCTAGTCAGGTATACTTTGCTCTTCCCGCCGGAAGATGATAGTTTCTACCAGCTTTAAACTGAGTCTGCCGACTAGAATGTACTGAGATTCTGCTAGGTAGAGCTCAATTGTCCGGCCGGAAGTTGAAATTTACTAAACCAGAATGGCATTCTCCTACAGGAAGCTGACGATCTCTCTTACGCAAATACTATTGAATCCTGCGGCCGGTAGGTGATAGTATCTGCCGAGTTCAAACTGAGTCTTTCGACAGGAAAGTTCCAAGAATGTGCTTGGTCGTGCACAATCCTCCTGTCGGAAGTTGAAATTTTCCCAAGAATCATGACATTCTCCCACCGGAAGTTGAGTATATCTCCCAGGCAGGTAGTATTAAATCTTCCGGCCGGAAGATGCTAGTTTCTGCCAGCTTTGAACTCAGTCTTTCAAATGGAAAGTTCAGAACTTCTGCTAGATCAAGCTTAATCCTCTGGCCAGAAGTCGACTCTTGGTACGTTGTTGACTATGGGGGACCACCATGAAGTTATATATAACATGGTCCAGTTACAGTTGACCATGTAGGACTTGTGAAATCCTCTGACCGGAAGGTTGAGCATTGTACTCAGGGAGAAATGAATCCTCCAGCCGGAAGTGAAGATTTGGCACCTGGCGTAGCCAAGAGGTCAACCATAAAGTTGCATATGGCAAGATCTAGTTGTGGACGACTATGTGTGACTTGCTCAATCCTCCGACAAAAAAGATGAGAATGATTCACAGCCAGGTGGTAGTTCATCTTCCTACTGGAAGATATCAGTTTCTACCAGCCTTCAACTCAGTTCTCCAAATAGAGAGTTGACAATTTCTCCCTGCTAGAACTCTCTCTTCCGGTCGGAAGTAGGCACTTGGTACCTGGTCTACCAAGGGAGACCACCTTAAAAGCACATGTGGAATGGTCTAGTTATGGGCGACCAAGTGAGTCATTCAAAATCCTCCCACTGGAACGTTGAGAATTTCTCCAAAGCAGGTATCATTGCCAATTCTCCGGCCGCAAGTTGGGAATTGGTACTTGGTTTACCAAGGGAGACCATCTTAAAATCATGCGTGGCATGGTCTAGTCATGGGTGAACAGTTGACACTTTCGAAATCCTCAGACCGGAAAGTTGAGAATTTCTCCAAAGCAGGTGTCATTCTCAATTCTCTGCGCGGAAGTTGGAGTTTGGTACTTTGGTCTATCAAGAGGACCACCATATACTCACATACAGCACGGTCCGGTTATGGGCGACTACATGAAACTATTGACATCCTCGGTCTGGTAAATTGAGGCTTTCTCGTACTCATACTGATAACTATCTTTTGTCCGGCAGATTGCTATTCAACCAAATAACTTTGGCAGGCCTCAATCTTCCTTACGGAAGTTGCAGCGTTACAAGCAAGCCCACAGGTGATCCGGATTCTGTACCCAGAAGTTATACTATAAATCTATGTAACCCCTATTCATGTTTTGGGTTCCAATTTGGGTTCAGGTCAGTTACTCCTATTAGGGACTGGAAAGTGAAAAATTATATAGTGGGAAATCCTCCGGGCGGAATTTGGGATTTACAAGTCAATCTGGAAGTCATTCAGTGAGGTCCCGTTCGGGTGCTGTTCGGGTCATGTGCAGGTCCTGTTCTGGTGTTTGTCGGGTCCTGTTCGTGTCTTTTTCAGATCCTGCTCAGGTCCTGTTCAAATCCCATTGAAGTTCTTAGTTTCATTCCTTTACAGATTGATAAAACCATTCGCTATAGATTATATTCATGTTGCGCTTGGGGTTATCTAAAACCATCCTTGATCTGTGTATAGTTCTTATATAATTAGATTCAAAATCTCTCCTTGTGTATCGAACCCCATTATATCGTACTTTCCGGTATAACAGGCCTGCCACTGATACTCGCTGGTGCACACATGACGATACGTATCTATCATTGTCACCTGTCATGTGTAGACGTTCGCGATGTATGATATAACTCCCTATGTACTCCTATAGGTGTTATACGTCAATTATGTTACCGGGAAAAATGACCTTACGCGATGTGTAACACATAGAGAAGCTGTTTTTGGGCTAGTCATCCATAGCATATTTGACGCGTGGCATGATGACGTCCTAGGGACCTGTGAGTTGACTAGATTACTATGATACGCATGCGATTATGGGCGCTTGATACCATACATCATGCTGCATTCTATAAAACTGTCAAATGCGCTTCATCGCACAATTCCAAGTAAGCTCTGAAGTACACTTCTGATTACACTTCCAACGTGCTTGACATACGCTCCCAAGTGAGCTCACAAGACACTCCGAGTAAGCGCATAAGCACACCGAGTACACTCTCATGTACACTCCCGGGCATGCTCTCAAGGACGATCACAATTGCAATCGATGGCACTTTCCCAGCCTGCTTTACTGTTCGCTCCCAAGTAAGCTCTCAAGACGATCTGAAGCATACTCTCGAGCACGCTCTCAAGTATACTCCCAATTGCACTCTATGACACACTCCCAGCCTGCTTAACTATACACCCTCAAGTAAGCTCACAAGATGCTCCCAAGTTGACTCCCAGTACATTCTCAAGTACACTTCCGGGCATGCTGCCAAGGATGCTCTCACTTGTACTCGATGGCACACTCCCAGTCTGCTTGACTGTACGCTCCCACAATAGCTCTCAAGAAGCTTTCAAGCAAACTCCCAAGCACGCTCTCAAGTACACTCCCAATTGTGCTCGATGACACTCCCAGCCTGCATGACTATACGCTCCCATGTCAGCTCACAAGATGCTCCCAAGTACACTCCCAGTACGTTCTCAAGTACACTCCCGGGCATGCTCTCAAGGACGCTCCTAATTTGACTCGATGGCTCATCCCCAGCCTGCTTGACTGTACGCTCACAACCCAGCTCTCAGGAAGCTCTCAAGCACACTCCCGAGCACTTTCTGCAGTACACTCCCAATTGCACTCGATAACACACTCCCAGCCTGCTTGACTATAAGCTCCGAAGTAAGCTCTCAAGATAGTGTCAAGTACACTCCGAGTACGTTCTCAAGTACACTCTCGGGCATACTCTCAATGACGCTCCCAATTCCACTCAATGGCATATTCCCAGCCTGCTTGACTATACGCTCCCAAACCAGCGCTCAGGAAGCTCTCAAGCACACTCCCAAGCACGCTTTCCAGTACACTCCAAATTGCACTCGATGACACACTTCCAGGCTGCTTGACCATATTCTCCCAAGTAAGCTCTCAAGACGCTCCCAAGTACACTCTGAGTTCGTCCTCAAGTACACTCCCAGGCATACTCCCAAGGACGCTCCCAATTGCACTCGATTGTACACTCCCAGCCTGCTTGACTTATGTTGCCAACTAAGCTCTCAAGACGCCCCCAACTACACTCCGAGTGCGCTCCAAAGTACACCTCTGAGTATGTTCTCAAGTACACTGCCAAGCATGCTCTGTAGGACGGTCCTCATTTCAATCGATGGAATACCCCTAGCTTGCGTGGCTCTACGCTCCCGAGTACTTTCTCAAGAGGCAAGATACTCCCGATCTCGTTTTACTGTATGCTTCCATGTATGCTCCCAGGTGCTCGATCCATAGACTTGCTGAGTTGCAGGAGCCAGGCACCAGTAGGCGGGTGGCAGGTGGCGGGTGGCGGGTGGCGGGTGGCCGATGGTGCATGGCTTATGGTGGCTGAAATTGTGACGCCAGTTAGTATTATAGTCTGAATATCATCTTTAGCGTGCCCACCGTAACAAGATCTCATGATGCCTCATTGTCATGGTGTTGACAACTGTAGCGTTAGATTGTGCAGGAATGGTAGACATTTCGAATTTGGGGACGGAAGATCTCCCACTCAGATGGTCCAGAGGAAACTGCTGCCCGCTTTCCATCGATTGTGGGCGTATGTGTCTGCATTCAGCCTGGGGCTGATGGAGATAATGGCGCCGGCGATAGCAATGGCAATGGCAATGGCGATAGTGATGGTGTTAGTGATAGTGATCATAGTTCCAGAAGTACTTAGACAAGCAGGTTAGCTATGCCAACGTCAGCATCAAAGCTTTCACAGACTTAGAGCGTTCTACTAGCCAAAGCTTCCACAGACCTAGAGCCTCCTATTAGCCAAAGCTTTCAGACTTAGAGCCTTCCATTAGTCAAAGCTTTCAGACTTAGAGCCTTGAATTAGCCAAAGCTTCCACGGACTTAGAGGCTTCTATTAGCCAAAGCTTCCACAAAGTCAGAGTTTGCCATCGGCCAAAGGCTTCCAGTGGAGGAGAACTGTACTCGTCCCGAAGCACGGCTCTCTCAAGCAGGCTTTCAAGAAGGCTTTCAAGCAGGCTCTCAAGCAAGCTCTCAAGTAGGCTCTTGAGCAGGCTTTCAATTGCCAGTGGGTTCTCATGCAGACTCGCAGCGATAGTGTGTACAGTACCAGTATAACAGCAGGCAGTAAAGGCAAGTATAGGTCCATCTCTGGCCGGCAGCCATATATAGTTCGATAGGCCCACGCGCACATCTCCATGAATCGACTACAGATGACTATAGGCTGCGTGTTGCACAGGGGTCCATGGAACGCTTGCTATGAGCTGTGCGTGTGCGCGTAGCGTAGCCTATAGTCGATTTGCACTTTTGCCGATAGTCTCCCTTGTGCAACACCTTGTTTACACTGGGATGGACATTACTGCCGGAGAAATGGAAGATATACATATATGTTATGCTAACTATACCATGAAGTCCAAATGCTGGTGCACTGGACCAAGTGTAATCGGATTCTAGTCTGACTTGTGTTTGTGGGATATTGGATTTCAAGATTATAAAAATAGGTTCTTCTGTTATCCGATACTTGAATTCCCTGTTATTAACTCCAGATGATATACCTTTCACTATGTTTATTTTGATTAAGTCTTGCAAGTAATACAAACAAGACAATCACGCTTGAGACCTCAAGCGGCATTGGAGGGTGAAATCATGCAACTCGAGTCCAAATTGATGCTTGTTTCATCCTGTCTTTTGAGCAACAATTATCTCTCAACACTCTACAGTTAGATTGTACTGCATGTTGTCGATTGAATCTCTCTGTTCTTCCTCGTTGCCCTCTTACTCTAGATTACCCACCTCCACCTCTTCAATGATCTCATCTTTCTAGGAAGCTTCTCTTTCCCCAATATCCAGTTCGGTCAAATCATTTTCAGGGCTACCTTGAGTAGAATCCTCTGTGCAATCCTCACTGGAACAGCGATCAGTCTGCTTTGAAGCATCTTCTTGTTGATTTGATCGAAGGCCCTGTTGATTTGAACTCCGCCCATGTAGAGGATTTCGTTATGTACATCATTTAAGATGGATATTACCGGATACAGTGGCAGAAAATTCAGTATTTGTGCCCTGTATGCCACCATCTTGGCTATGCAAATGCAGTGTGTACTCAACTTCGATTTTGAAATACTTAAAGTGAGTTGTTTTTGCTGAGCGCACATTGATGCTGGCATATCATCGATCAATCCCTGCAGAGTATTAACCAAGTGTCTCCTCTCCCAAGAATATGGTCAGCCCATGCAGTGTGTATATTCCAAGTAGTAACATCCTCCATGAATGGACTAGAAAATGTTTCACACTTGAGAGCCGAATATTTTTTAAGTCACCCTCGATCACTCGTCTTTACCAGACTACATCAAAAGCATATCAACTGATCTTAATTTACAACCATCCCAATAAAAAATAAACTACACCATAATCACTGATTACGGTTTCAACAATTAAGTCTGATACAGTATCGATGGGGTTCCGCCATGTGGTGATGTTTGACCAGGAGCCCTGTCACAGCTGGTGGCAGTATCAATCGCACATTGAATTTCAGTATGTACTCATTCCTCCTACAAGACAAAGCTAATCTACTGTATTCAATAAACAAGCCGTTTGGGTATAAAAGGCACTGAGTTGAATTACCGATTGTGGAGGCTGCCAAGACCCGCTACCCTCATCCCTGTTGATAAATGAAAGATAATGGAATGATAGAAAAAAAAAGGTATAACCCCGTTACCGCCAATGCCGCTCCTGAGCCCTGAGCCCTGAGCCCTGAGCCCGCTCCATACCGTGACTTGATTTGGGAGTAAACTTTCCAATATCAGTGTCCGCCAGGAAGTCCATCACTGCTTGGTTGCACTATGCTATGGAAAACAGCTCAGAGATCTGAACGTGTTGGCATCTGACCTCTTTCGAGTTCATCACCTTTCCCACTGCCATCCATAGTGCTTTCTGCTATACTCTCCACCGGCTGCAGTAGCGGAAGAGGTGCTCCTGTGTCGGCATCAGCAAAATGTAATTCGGTCCAGAAGCCATACGCATACCACCCAGACACTCCGGTAGCCCTCCCCAGTGCTTCTCACTACTTTCAGATGCTCCCAGCCCCCCCTGGAGCTTGGCAAAGTGGTTTCAGACTCTTCAAGAGCATTCTCACGTGCTCCTGAAAGCACCTGTGGTGATGCAGCTGCATGCAGGATGCTACGAGATTTGACAATTAGGATAGTCAAATTTTGGAGCTGCTGAGACGTCTGCGCAGATCTGCTGGAGACTTCGGGAGCAGCTGAGTCCTCTGCGCAAGGTCAGCGGGACTCTTGGTGCCGTATTCTCACACCAGTGGTTCATATGATTCCATAACCACAAGGCATTTCATCGATCATATTGGTCTTTGTACAGTCACAAGATTTGCTACATCATAATATGGCAAGTATTATCTAAGTCTCTCTATATATATAAATGTTGAGATACAGGGACAACGGTAATGGACTCAGTGAGAGCGAGTATATATTTGTGAGACCCCGGGGTAGATAGACATCATCTCATCATACAAAATACAAACTCTGGCTCTACCAGCTCTTGGTCTCATGCACTCTTGCCGAGCTTCGTAGAAATACGCAATTTGTGTGGATCCTCACATACTGTTGTTATGTGTTCATGGATCCACGCAAGATGTGTGGTTCATCATGGCCGGGTATCCCTTCACATCCTCTCACCTTCGAGTGAACTTAGAGATGCACTTTGAGGCCGTAGTCGAGCAAGTTTACAGATGCACTTCGAGGCCATGATTGAGCGAGATTGGAGGAGTAATAGGTGGCGGTCAATCTGCAGGCAGTAGTTTGGGAGGAAGGCGCGACAGGAGCCGAGACTCTATTCATTGGTTGACTCCTAATTGTGCGAATGTTGAGAATTGAGTACAACATGGTCTGCCGAGAGATGAGGGATTGGCTTGGGAGCGGGAGACAGTCGATCTTGGGATGATGCAGTACGCGGTGTATATAGTACTCAGTGTATGCTGTACTAGGTGTATGCTGTGCTCAATGTATACTGTACTTGGTGTATGCTGTACTCGGTTTTAACTCTTAATCATGGCATGGTGTGATAGAGAGGGATGACTTATATTCCTATTCTTAAGTGATGGTAAAATTGAGGACAGGAAAGAGAGAGATTTGAGGGTACGTGGGTAATCATCATGAGAAACTAGGACTTAAGATAATTTGGTGTGCGAGTCAATGGACCATCCCCATCGCCATGGAGCAGGTATGAGTCCCGATCCGGCGTGTAATTACACCGATACAAGGTCTTCCCAACCCAATTAGGCAACTAGTACCCGTTATTTGTCATATCCGCTCGTATCCTCCACATCGTACTCATCTTCATCCACCATCTCTCCCTTTCTCGTCCACAACTCTACTATCATCGCAGAACACAATGTGAAGTCATTCCTGTTTATCTCTCAATGTCATGATCATGAGTTGACACCAAGTATACCATACACAGCGTACAGCATACACAGAGAACAGAATACACCGAATACATTATACACCGAAGATTGTTTGTCTTCCCTTCATCCTCATGATTACGAGTTGACCCCTGAATGTATCCTCAGCTTCCGGCCTGCCTCCCTACACGATCGACCGCCATCAGCCAGCGCTCCATGAAATCTTAAAGGTAAAGTCACATTCCACCGGTTGCGAGGTAACTAACTGATAAAAATACTCTCAAGTAGCAGCTATGATTTCCAGGCACACCAGCAGCGTTCCCAAAGAAGATGTTGCTTTTCCCAGACTGCTCTACTGTAATTCGAGGTGCTCCCAGACTTGCTGCCGGCGCTCCCAAGTGTGTTGCAGGCTCTCACAGGTGCTCCCAGGTTTATAGTTGGCACTCCCAGTTATGCTGACGGCCGGCAGGAATGCCCTCCTAGGGTCTGATACTCCCCTGAAACTGACTCATTTAAGTTTGCACTCCACATCCTCTCAGGAACTCCTGGAGGCTTCCACTGACTAAAATACATTTTGCTGATGTGGGACTCTTTCCCAACACACCACCAGCATTTGTCGTCATCTCGGTGGCGGATCTGTTTTAGGTAGACTGCAGTTGGTGCATGCCCTGACTGTAGTCGGTAGAACCTAGAGGCCAGTGACTTCTCCCTTGGTCTCCGCCATGCCTGTGAGTCTGTAGCTGAAGTGTTTGCTGCACTTGTTGGCCTCCCACTTCGGCTTGGCTGCAGATCTGTCCTCGGAGGTTGGTCTAGCCCTATTCGAGGTCGATGAGTATGTCCGCTCTGTTATCGTGCTTCCATGTCTGTCTGGGGCTAAGTTCGCATGACGGTCTACTTCTTTGTTTCCGGGGATGGCAGAGTGTCCTGGGATGTAGTGGATCTTGGTTGCAATGCCATGGGCGACGAGGTTCCGCACACTGCTGTTGATTCGCCTCGCCACTCGATGTCCTGGACCTGGCTCCATGTGTGCCGTTTGTCGAATTGCGGCCTGAGAGTTGCTGACGACTGCCACTAGCTCTACTCAATGCTGCTGCAATGTATCTCTCTTCACGATCGCCACGTCCAGCGCGAGTCTGATCGCCCACAGTTCGGAGTCCAAGACCTCGATACGTCCAATGCCAAGAAAGCTGCGGCTTGACCTCCATTTATTTCGTGTATGCACACTGCAGCGGCTACCACTCAGCCATCTGTCCACCACATCAAGACCCCTGCCCCGATATTGCCTTCTCTCTCTCTTGCCCAGCGCTGCACGGCTCTTTTGGCCGCAGTGGTGTCGTCCAGTATGGTGGACCTGACCACTGATTCTTTGCCCAGGCCCAGCCAATTTATGTCTCCTATTGTTCTGCCATAATCATGAACATAACACATATTAACTCCAGAGGATAGTGGATAACTCAGCTTGGATGAGATAGCCCACCTTCCTTTCACCCAACTCTTGTGATTAATCATGACATCTTGCTGGGCATATGTGTTGAATCAACACTGGTAAGTAATATTGCCATTGTAAATTTGAGAAGTCAACCACTCTAAGAAATCCCAAACGAAACCCAACTGGACAACATTCCAATAACCCACAACAGGGATGAGATCAACGCTGTTTGGAAGTTCCGGAGCAGAAAGGAGAGATCAGAACTTAACACTGTGGCTCCTAACATTGAGAGAGCCTGTGTTACGTGACAAGGTTATAACCATGCGGGAGTGTTCCTGATGAATACATACACAGTCTTCCTAAGGGAAGGTTGCTCATTACTCCACAAGGCAATGTGATCAACAGAGATCTTGTCAGAAGGACCAACAGCATCCTAAATGGCAGGACGGTCAAAATTGAGTTGGCGAGAAATACTGTTGGGAGGCAATCTGTGGACAGAGGAATTTCTCAAGGAGAGATGTGAATCGGATAGCTAGGAAGCTCGGGCAGTGTGCAGCGGACACTATCGGGCTGCCATCTCAATAGTCTGTACTGCCCAGGCCCGCATTAATAATCACACGGCCCTATGGCAGTAAAATCCAGCTTCAGACAGCTGGTTTGCTGAGTTTTTGGGCAGTCATGCCAATGAAGAAGCATAATGACAAGCAAATGCAATCCGTGAAGGTGGCGGAATGACTGTATATGTAGAAGCCTACGTTTCAGCAGCAAATAGATCAAGAAGGATCCGCGAACACAGTGCAGGGACAAAAACTTACTGCAATGATTTGATGCAACTATGCAAGGAAGCAGTGATTGAATACATTGCAGCCACATTGGTCGGGGAGTTCCCATCCTGAACAGTGTACTGAGCAGTGTTTTGTTTGGTTCCTCTTGTTTCAGGTGTGACCATTAATTTGCTTTTACTTCATTTCTTTAAACGAAACGAGGGGTAGAAGTAGTGTTAGCAACGGTTCCGTGTTACCCGGCTGCGGTCCGCGTTGGAACCGACCCGATGGCCCTGGTCCGGGTCAGGAACCGCCAAGCAACCTAAACCAGGTGACTAGCGCCGGGTTGTTACCCGGACCGGACATATACCCACGGGTTTTTGGCCGGGTTGGAACCGGCCTGTGGTTCCTACAACTTTGGCTGCAATTAAGTATTTGAGTTCTGATTGTATCAAGACATGAGCAGTATGTAGATTGTGCAGTTCTCACCGTGCTTTGACCTCCCACATTCAGATTTGTGATCCGACTGATATTCGTTAAGTGGCTGCGAAATACGGGCTCATTTGAAGCGAAATTCGCGGGTTTTCAATTGCGACTCAAAGAGTACTGGTCGGATCGCAAATCTGAAATCGGGAGGTGAAAGAGAGGCTGGAACTGCACATTCTACGTACTAAGCATGTCACAATACGATCAGAACTCACATACTCAATTCGAGCGGAAGTAGTGGTGTTGAAATGCCGGGTTTTTGGAGGTAAAACCAGCCCAATTGCAATGGTCCTGGTTTTTGTGTGGTAAAGCCCGTTGCAATGGTTCCGGTCCGGTGCCGACCCCATTCCGGAACCGTTATAGCGGGTTGGAACTGTTGCTAACACTAGGACGAAGGATAGACACAGGGGAGCTGCTCGTACTTAGCTTACCATCCGGAGTAGTATAAGAGATTTGCTATACACTAGTTAGAGTGAATGCAGAAGGATTGAAACAAACTAGGTCAATCAGCTAAGTGTAATGTCCATGAGAAAAATGGCAAGTTATATTAGAGCTGCCGATCCATTCTATTGATTAACGAGTTGCTTTGCACCATGTTATACAAGTTCAGGACTTGTTAGTTCAGAATTATATATGCGGGAAATCCTCCAGCCAGAAGTTAGAGCTTTCTAATCAACGTTGTAAGTCTGGAAGACTGCACAAGAGCAAGCATGGACAAGAACAAGTGTCGACTGGGCTGATAGGAGAAGTTTAGCTTTTGACACTGTAAAAACAGAAGCGGCACTATTCAAGTGCAGATGAGGCCACTGGAAGCACCTCCAGCCGAAGCTAACAGTAGAGATAAACGCGGGAGATGGCTTCGGGAAATTTAACAAACCAGGGACTAGGTCATTGGGAGTTTGGATGGATGCCCACCTGACATTCAAGGAGCATCACAGTCGCTGTATGAAGAAGGCTAAAGCTGCAGAAGCATGTCTCCGGTCACTCAAAAAAACTGATGGAGTGGTATCACCGGGTGTGAGAGAGGACAGGATAGCACTTTTCGTAGCATGGCTAGCAGACGCCTGTGAAGGATTCAAATTGAAGGAGCTGCATGACTACCCCACATCTGGCTCACCAATATGCAGAGTAGTCAAGAAAGAGCATGAACACGGCCGGACAGCAGAGACCATGGGCTGGCCGGACCTTGGAAGGAAGCAGCAGTCAAGACTATAATACTGGACGACAAGGTTGCAGCTCAGAGAGCCACCAAGCAATGGGCGAGAGAAAGGGAACGAAAAACGGGATCAGGTGTCTGGATGTGGTGGAAAGATGGCTCTCGAACGGACGATGGGAGAGTGGGAGCTGTGGTGCTGTATATCAACGCAGATGGTTGGACAGTCGACCACAGCTACCTTGGCAAAGAAGGAATGTAGGTGTTGGAAGCAGGGCTATAGCCATTTGGACTTGTATTTCGAAAGTCCGAGGATACACAGTACGCAAGCCAATATACACCACGGCCGTGTACAGAGCCAGACGGTTATCAGGGTAACTATGGACGGGGAAGGCATAGTGGAAGGCCGATAAGTGCAGCAAGCACTGCAGTTACTCACTGAAAGGCAAGGCCGGCAGCAAGAAACCCATCCCAATGACATCTGTGAGGTCATTGGCAACCAGGTTCTAAAATCTAAAGCCCGGACATGCACCCAAAGCAGTATACCTGCAATGCTTCAGACACTGAGAAGTTGACCATTGCTTGTGGTGTGGTGGAACGACAGCTCAGACACAGGAGAATCTTGTTTGCCAATGCAGCAAATGGAAAGAAGAACAGCAGGAGCTCGGAAGAGCGGTCGGGATGGTGATGGACTGAAAAGTGATCTGATTCCAGAATATCCAGATCTCTGAATTGTACTCCATGGAGACATATGATCAGGTGGTGTGGATTTCATATTGGCGACTGACATTTGAGAGTTTCTGCCCAAGTGAATTAGTTACTGGGGATTGATGAGACGGTCTTCATTCTCTTTCTTTCATATTTCTTTTCTCCTTCCCTTTCTCTGGCGAGCTTTTAGGTATGGTCAGTCTCTGATTCTTGTCATTTGTCAGCGTGGATGAAGGGTAGTTGGTGGGTATATCTGCCACTTTCACCGGCTCGCCAGGAGGCGGCAGTGAATTTGATTGTATCATACTCTAGTTAGAATGAATACAGTATGCATAAAACAAACAGACAGAGTGTTCCTTTAAGGTGTCATTTGGGTCATGTTCTCATCCGAACAGAGATGTTATTGATTTCCATTCCTAGGGACCAGATCGGGAATGTTGTATCGTTCTTATACAAGCTCCATTCAGTACTTTCGTATGATCCATATTCAACCGCTGTTCTGGAACATTGTATGGTTCTTATTTAACCCACGTTTGGGGCTTCTTCAAATCCATTCAAGTGTTTCTGGCACACCAGCTTGTGAATCCTCAGTCTCGAAGTTGGAGCTCGATTTCGATGATGTCTCTATGTATGTTCCGTTTGGGACCGGTTCACTTTCATTCACTTTCTTTTCTCTCAGTTCAGTAACATAATTCGCTCAGATAAGTAAGCCCATTCCATCACATTTGGGGCAATTTAGGGACATAGATTCACGGCACGTAAATGATGGCCTGCCGGGAAGTATTCAAATGCACTGCAGTTGGCCTAACAAACTTGTACATGGCAGCCAAGCCAACCTTCCCAATTGTCCAAGGGATCGCCAGTCCCTCTGGGCCAACATTTGTCATTCAGGGCGTGCTCTACGTATTTACCTAGAGCCTTTGGCGGGGATCAAGCAGGCCTTGGTGGAGGTTAATGCTCCTTATCTCGGGGTTTTTTAGATTAAAACCCACTCATTTCATAATGAATTATATGGCATGAATTTCTCTTATCTCAATACTAGACATAGAAACCTAGGTCTATGGAGTAGTGCAGGTTATGCAATCTGCAACTGCATGCTATGTGTTGCATGCACGTTACACCGCCATAGCATGCTGTTGCAGGGGGTGCAAACAGGGGTCTGACCTGCCATAGCATGCAGTTGCAGGGGGCCTGACCTGCTGCCATAGCATGCAGTACAGGGATCTGACCTGCAACCATAGCATGCAGTACAGGGATCTGACCTGCAACCATAGCATGCAGTACAGGGGTGTGAACCACTCCTGTCTATCTGGGATGCATTCAATCTAACCAGCCACACTAAAAATTATCGCCTGCCTTGATGAGACTAAATCTCATACTGTACTATTTCTCCACAATTGCACAATAGAGAGAAGAAATAATTAAAAGGGATTGGAGATAAGTATGAAGAGAGCATGATAACAAAATTTCAGACTGAGAATTGCATTATTGATTGAGTAGTAGTTGACTATGCTCAGGAACATGGAAAAATATAACAAAAAAATGCGACAGGGGATGAGGTGGTGTGAAACCCCACCCAAAATATATCTTGGCAGTTCAAAGTTTCCTCATATCTGCTGCTCTGATTTATCAACAATTCCATCATAGCGAGTGAAAATACATACAATGCATCAAAGACAACTATGAAGAGAAGCTGCCCACCAAGTTTCAGGCTGAATATCCTAGTATTTGTTGAGTAGTTGTTGAATTGGAATTGAACCGTGACACAAAATACTAAACAATGCAACCGGGGATAGAATAAGGTGGGAATCCAAGTCACATATATCCTTCCAGCACTGATGGTTCCACTCTCCAGCAGGAACTATGTCTCCAGAGTGGTACAATATAGAGAAATAGTAAACTAACAACTTTACAGGCAAATATAAAAAGAAGCTCTTAACGAAGTTTTGGACAGGGATTAGTATTCTTGTTGAGTTGTGGTGATTTTTGCCACGAAGGATGGAAGAAAATACAAAAAAATAAGACAGGTAATTAGAGGTCGCGATTGGCAGCATACATGATTCTTGTATCGTGTTGTCTAAATATGGTGTCCATTAAAGATAATAACAGCTTCGTAAGTGTTCCTCCAGCTATCCCGATATAAATATGTCTTTCAGGATCAGAACCAAAGTCATTTGACTAGTTTTAATTTGAATACTTGTATCAGAGGAGAATGCAAAGATCATTCTCCTATCATTGTTAACAAAAACACTGTACAGAAAAGATACTATGAACTGTATAAATGTATCTCCTCCTATCCAGATGAAACTATATCGTTGTAAACTGTTACCACAGTCGCTTAGTCAATTTCAATGTGAATACTAGTAGCAGTGAATCATGCAAAGGTAGTTTTTGAATCATATTGTTAAATGAGATGGGTAGTAAAGTTAATGTAAATGTGGTAAATGGTACTCCAGCTGTCCAAATACGAATATATCATTGAAAACTGATACTACTGTCGTTCATTCAATTTGACTGTGATTACTAGTATCACGGGATGAAGCATACATAATTTTGATATCATAATGTATAAATATAGTGTCCAGAAATGACACCTTGTAGTTGGTAAATGATACTCCACCTATCCTGTTACCAAGATGTCGTTTTGATCTGATAGTACGATCGTTAACTTGATTTGAATGTTAATACAGGTATCAGTTGTTAATGTAGGCATCATTCTAGTATCATGTAGTAAGTAGTAGTATATGTTGTGCAGAGGTGATACCACACTCATTTTAACAATATGAAAGTGAATACTAGACAGTATCAGTGGATAATGCAAAGAGAATTTTAGTATCATACATTGTAAATATGCTGTTCAGTAAAGATACAAACAACTAGAAAATTTTTACTCCACCTGTGCAGATACTATTATGTTATTGAGAACAGATACTACAGATGTTTATTTAATTTCAGTATAATATTTAATATATATGCTATCCAATAAGATACTAACAACTTGGTAAATGTTACTTTGCCTGTCCATATATGAATATCTAATTGAGAACAGATACGACAGTCGTTCATTTGATATGAATGTCATTACAAGTATGATTGGAAAATGCCGATAAAATATTGATATCACAATGAATTGATCTGCTGCCTAGTGTTGATACGATCGATGTGGTAAATGTGACTACACCTCTCTAGATATGAATATGTCGATGAGATGTTATACTACAGTTGTTCATTTATGTTGCATGTTAATACTTGTATTATTAGATCGTGCAATGACAATTTCAGTATCATGATTCATATATATGCTGTCAAGTGAGATACTAGAAACTTGGCGAATCTCACATCAGCTATCTGAATACTACTATGTCGTTGTGAACAGATACTACTGTAGTTCACTTCATTTGACTTTGAATTGTAGTATCACTGGAAAATGCAAGGATAATTGTTGTACGACATTGTATTAATATGCTGTCCAGTCTAGAGACTATGAACTTGGCAAATGTTACTTGACCTATCCAGATAGAAATATGTCACTGAGAACTGATACTGCAATTGTTCAGTTCATTTGAATGTGAATGCTAGTATCTGTTGCCCATGGAAAGAGAATTTTCGCATCATATTAAACATATGTGCTATCTAGTAAGTTACTAGAAGTTGGATATTGTTGCTTTACCTATCCACGTATGAATATGTGATGGAGTACTGGAACGACAGCCATCCGTGCAATTCGAATGTGAATACCAGTATCTCTGGAAAATGCAAACATCATTTTAGTCTCAGATTGTATAAATATAACTATCAGCAATTATACTAACAACTTAGTAAAGTATACTGCACCTATCCTGATATGAATATATCATGGACAACTGATATCACAGTCGCTCATTTGATTAGATTGTGGAAACAATTACCTGTGGCCCCGCCTAGTGTTAGCAACGGTTCGGTTTTCGGACCGTTTCGATTATAGTGGTTCCATGAAAACCCGGACCTGGCCGGTTCGGTCCGGGTTTGTACAAAACGGTTCCCTCAATTAAGTCCACGAATATTCATCCGATGATTTAGTGTTTGGTACATGAAATATGCAGCTGCACACGGCGCATCTTTTGGTGGTTTCCGATTTTTGATATCTTTGAAACTCAGCAAGCTGCGTTGAGAATATGATCATTTTTGGGGTAAAAACGAGGATTTTGAGCCGCCGCTTGCTGAGATTTGAAGATATCGAAAATCGGAGACGGCCAAAAGATGCGCCGTGCAAAGTTGCATATATCACATACCAAACACTATACTCTCTAATCAATATTTGTGGCCTTAAAGTGATGGTTAACTTAAAAAATCGTCGATTGTTGATAGGGTAAGGCCATTGCCACGCAGACCTATAATACCCGCTGGGTCCAAAACTGGAACCGTTGCTAACACTAGCCCCGCCAAAGAGAGGTTTTGTATCATATTGTTGATATATGATGTCCCTTGAGATATTAACAACTTGGTAAATGTTACTTCACCTATCCAGATAGGAATATGTGAGGAAGAATTGATACTGCAGTTATTTGTTCAATTTGAATGTGAATACATGAATCATTGGAAAATGTAGAAATCATTGTAGTATCTTATTGTATAAATGTGTCATCCAGCAAACATATTAAGAACTTGGTAGATAGTACCCCACCTATACTAATCCGAATATGTTGTTGAGAACTGATAAAACAGTCCTTTATTCAATTTGAATGTGCATACTAATATATGTGGATCATGCCAAGATAATTGTAATATCATATTCTATATATATGCTCGGCAGTAAGGATACTCATTAGTTGCTAAATGTTACACAACCCATACAGACACAATTATATCATTTCTAACTGATACTTCAGCCATTGATTTATTTTGGATGTGAATACTAATATCGGTAGCTAATGGAAGGATAATTTTAGTATCGAATTGAATAAATATGCAGTCAGATCACCATAACAACCATTTGGTAAATGATACTCCACCTATGGAGATATCAATATGTCGTTTGGAACCGATACTGCAATCATTCATTCAATTTTGATTTGAATACTAGTATCAGTGGATCGTGTAAGCTTCCTTCAAGTATCAAACATTAAATAGTAGTATATATACTGTAGAGGTAATGCCACAGTAATTTTTTTAATTCAAATATGAATGCTTGTATCAGTGGATAATGCATAGAGAATTTTAGTATCATATTGATAAATATGTTGTCCAGTCAAGATACAAAAAAGTTGATAAATGTTGATTGACCAGTCTAGATATGAATATTTATTTCTGAACTGATACTACATTCGTTCATATAATTTGAATTTCAATGATTTGTATCCGTGGCTAATTCAAAGAAAAACCCAGTTGTATACTCTATGTATATACTGTCGAATAAAGATAGTAACAACTTGGTAAATAATACGTCATCTCTGCAGATACAAATCTGTCGTAGAGAACTGATACTACAGTCATTGATCATATTTGATTTTGAATACTACCATCTGTGGAAATTACGAGTATAATTTTAGTATTATATTGAAGATATATGCTGTCCAGTAAGAATATTAACAAATGTGTAAAGGTTACTTCACCTATCCAGGTATGAATATCTCCCTGAGAACTGATACAGCAGTTGTTCATTATAGCCAGATTTTCAGTGACTGGGTTGAGGTTAAGGCTACACTTCCGACCGGAAAGTTGGAACTTTTGACACTAGAACTACATCCTCCGACCAGAAGATGGGAGTCTGTGAATCCTCCGGCCGGAAGTTGAAAATTTCTCTCAAAAAATTGCATCGTTCTCCGACCGGAAGATGAGAATTTCTTCTAGGCAGAGAGTATTTAATTTTCCGGATGGGAGATAATAGTTGCTACCAGTATCGAACTATGTCATTCGAGTAGAA
>Ga0307512_10001455_pt1 | contig 33517 bp, 31 predicted proteins | sample 14_EM_MG_FD_200267 | JGI IMG/M metagenome (GOLD analysis project Ga0307512, IMG submission 200267) | Populus trichocarpa ectomycorrhiza microbial communities from riparian zone in the Pacific Northwest, United States - 14_EM | ecosystem: Host-associated > Plants > Roots > Unclassified | place... | reverse complement strand
CCACCATCTCGCCGCTTCCTCCACGTCTTCCAACATCTCCGCCTTTCCGTAACACAATTCCTTCCGCACCACCCGTATCTTTCTTCTATTATTCCCAGGTATCACCGTACCTGCCTGTGCCGTGACAGAGGGTATTGTTCGATTCAATAATCAGCTTGGGAATGTCTCGTACTTTGCAAGTGGTCAAGGAAAAAGGACGGCAGACCTGGAGGGTGGCAGGAGAAAGCGGGTGCACAAGTAGTGAGAGTCTTTATGTTTTTCCTTTGACTTTATGGGTTTCCTTTGGGTGCACAGTCTTCCTTTGGGTCTATGTCTGTGTCTTTCTATCGGGTTATGTTATTCTTATGATCTTTCAAGTTTGTGTATACGGTTATACAGAAGAGGAGAGGTGTGCTTCGCACAAAGGGCCAGGGAGGAGTGGTGGTGGAAAAATCCATTTCTCACCACCACTGATACACAGCTTGGCAGAGGACTGAGCTACAGCGGGTGTACGGAGATACAGGGATGACGGACATGGACTTGGCAATGGCAGTGGACGGAGATAGAGGGGTAACGGAGATGGACGCAGCAACAGGGAGTACATATTTGGGAGACCCCCAAGTAGATTGACTATCATTGCATCTTGCATATCATCATGTCATTCAATGAATTACACACTATATTGTTCCCAGCTTTTGATCTCACTCACTGTTTCGAAGATTCCATGGATTCATGCAATTGTGTGGATTTTCACCACCGCATGGTATCACATCTTCTCACCCTCTTCCTACACTCCTCGAGCCAGAACCGCTCTTTCTCACAAAGTCCTTTTGGAATGCCACAAGAGGTGCAGCGGAGTGTTGATGATGGGCTCTCTGCTTTCTAGCTCCGCCATTTCACCACAACGTCATTATTTTGGCCACCACATGCCTCCAGCCACCCGCCACCCACCACCCTCTGCCCGCCTTCCCCCTGCCGGTGCCTTGTACCTGCAACTCAGCAAGTCCCTGGATCGAGCACCCTGGACCATACCTGGGAGTATATAGTCAAATGAGTTTGGGAGTGTCTTGCCAATTTGAGAGCAGACATGGGAGCATAGAGCCAAGCAGGATAGGAATGTACGATCGAGTGCAAATAGGAGAGTCCTTGACAGCATGCTCTGTGATATACTGGAGTACATACTCAGAGGTGTATGTACTAGCCATCTCGGAGTGCACTTCATCAGCAAAAGATATTTCTGTCTGGGCGGAATGGCTCTGTAAGAGTGGACGCGCTCTGTGGGAGCCGTCAGAGCCTCCCCAGTGGCGGATTACTCCGTGCCCGGCCTCAATACCACTCGTCGCATTGCATATCGCCCTCCGATCACTATTTCACCAGTTCTTTTCGTTCTGTCGATGTTCTATTTCAAACGAACACTCTGGTCTGGTGGCCAACTGTGACCGTATGTCGGCATGGGTTCATTGGGTACGCGCTTGCATCGGGATTGCAATGCTATGGGTGACATTGCGAAAGTCTCTCCTCGCGTTCCTTCTACCAGCGCGCGAAATGCAATTCTCTCTTTACTAATTATACACATCATTCCAAGTCGCCAGATCTATGTGGCTATTGACCATCCATCACTCATTCAGTCCGTCTGCTGTCTTGGTACTGGTAGCTATCACTGGAATTACATGCGCGCTGCCGACAATGTTTCCCACTCTGAAAGCTCGGAAAGCAACAGCTGCCGGTGCGTTTATCATTTGTACATATTTCAAGATGGGATCCAAGTTACCAGAGGTTTCAGGAATTGTGGCGACCGTCAGGGCTAACCTGTACTCAACAAAAGCTCCATCCTCGTTTTGGAGCTTGATTTTGAATAGTTGTTGCAGTTGCCACGGGAGACACCCATTCAGCCAGCCATAACACCTACCTGGGCATTGCTTTACCCACACCCAGGTGTTCCATCGATCCCCTCCGCGCCAGCTCTGGCTTCCTGTGCATCGACACATCTGAGATAGGAGTTCAACTTCTAAACCCCCAACTTGAACCTTGATACCATGGTAAATACAGAGCTCCATTGCGTGCAGTTTTTCATCCAGTATATACGTCTTGTTACGACTCTTATGCATTATAAACTCCCATGTGCCACTGTATATTGCCGCGCGGTGCGTGGCGTCTTGCATATTGTCGAGTAATGCTCTGATGTCTTTGATCATAGGGTCAGGATGCTTTCCATCACAGCAGTTATGGGGTCCCATGAATTCGGGCTACGCGTATGACTGGGGGCTCAGGGGGGCAGCCAGATCAGCACCGGAAGGGAGGACTTTGCATGCGGCAGCACTGTTCCCCCGACACTGAGCCAGGGCTTGGAGATTGAGCTCTCTAATTTCGAAGCAGAGGATGCGACCCTGAATGGTGGTTACTTGTGGCAGGTAGTGGAGATTGTGATCCGAGGCGTTCCAACCATCCTCGAGGTTAGATTTATGTGTTTGTTCATGTCTCTCAGCAAAATACTGTTGCCAGGCTCTGTATCAACGAATTTGTTCGGCCCAATGAGACATCAAGTGGACCTTCGGAAAGTTGAAGTCGGCATCTGACACCTTGGCAATATCTATCTCGTGGCTGATATAATCCCGCCAGGAGTTCATTTCGCGCCGTCTCTTGGATGGAGTTCAAGTTTCAGCATTTGTTTCCTTGTCTACCTTTTGCTTCTTCACAAGTTCTGTTCTCAGGGCATTGGCTTTGGCCTTTGCCTTTTTGCCGGCTCGCCCGAGTAAGAAGACATCTTTGAAGGTGTGAGAATGATGCAACGTGTCCTCCATGTAGCTCAATGTTGCATCGTCATGAGATTTATATCGAGCACACATAGAGAATTCTAACAATGCCCATGTGCACCCAAATGTGTGATTGAGTATGCGACGCTGAGCAGGGTTTCTGCCTTGTAGAGACTGCGTTGCACTTCCAAGCAGGTACCGGCTCATTCCCTTCATCTCCTTCCCATTCCATTGAGAAACTTCCTCATATGACTTATTTTTTGGTGTGAGGTGGTGGCAAGCAGGCACGGATAACCAGAGTGCATTGTACTTGTTGAGCCGTTCGTGCGTCTTCATGAAGTGGAAAATCCACTTCTGGAGGTGGTCAAGAATGCTGATCTGCATTGTATTGAGGAGGTCTGCTTTAGGGAGGTCGCTAACAATACATGGGAATATGTCGAAACAGGTCGAATCCTCAGTCCACATGGTGTGACAAGAGTTCGGCATCGGCTGGCTTGGTGTTGGCATCGCTGAGCGTTCTATATAGGTTGTGATCCCGCTGGGGGTGTTGATCTTCAGGATGCACATAATCTCCAACTTCGTTCTTTGGACATTCGCACCGAAAACAGACATTCCGCTCAAGATGATGTAGGTCGCTATACTCTGTGCAATCTGCAAGCCAAGCTGCTAAAACCGGTTTGCAATGCCTGAAGTTGCAATCTGCACAGAGATCATTGTAATACCCCCTCCTGGCGCTGGGATTGTGTTTAAAGGTGAGTGGCTGGAGTAGCCGATGGAGTACTACGTTCAGCACCTCTCAGTTTGTTTGCCGCTGCTCATCCAGCCGCATCTGAGGAATATTGCGGTTCTTGATTGGAATCGGTAGGAAAGCCACCATTACAACGCTGTGCGTTGAGGGCATCTGGCGGATCTTCGAAGATAGATTGCCAATTGTCATATATACAGGCCACTCTTTCTTGTCGCCAGCAAAATTCAACAGATGTGTTCCGTCGGACATGAAGATCAAGGGAACCGGTATATCCCCCACTCTGAGCGATGACAAAACGTCGATTAGCACGTTATTATCCTCAATTATATCTCCTTGCCTGTGTATCCCACCTCCAGTCCGCAGTGTGAATTGCGGTATAGAGGTGTTTGGGGGGCGTATCACATTTAAAGCAACGTTGAGGTGCGAAAATGAGATGCTTGGTGTAGGCTGGCTACCGCATCAACCATCTCATGCGTTTGATGATGTCTCGACTCCAGGATTTGATAGGGCGTTGGTGATTGTCATTCCATCGCATATCCTTGAGAGTGTCTAGTTCCCACTGCCAGCGAGCCTGATCAGCTGGCATACTACCCACAAGCTTCTGGATGCCATCCCCGTTTTTGAAGCTTGGGACACACATAGCGGTGTTTTCTTCTTTCAGCACGTTGTCTTGGTATGTCTTCAGGCCCTTCTTCTTGATCCCACACTGGATATATTTGTACTCTTCACATGTCGCAAATGGGTAGTAGGGATCGTTTTGTAGGTTCGTCTCAAGGCAGCCCTAAGCGTCGCGTTCCCATGGCTCAGCAATGTAATCAATCAGCGGAGGGCCGGTGCCGGGGTATATTTCCGTCTGCGTCAGAGGTGGCGGTGGTTGTGACACCGAGTCTGCGATGTTTTCAACGTGTTTGTGGTAGGGATTCGAGTCCAAGTCTTCAACTGAATCTTTGTTAGTGTTGAATTCAAGATGCTGAGCGGGTTTACTGTGTCGGGCCGCGCTGCGAATACTCAGATTCTTCTGGTGTGCAACTTGAAGGTGTTCAGGATGGTGTAATTTGATATGTTTAAGTTGCCAGCTGTCTGAGGTGAACTTCTTTCAGCATGAAAATTCGGGGCAACGGAAAGGGGTCTTCTCTGGCATTGTCGATGACACGTGAGGAGTGGAGTATACACTGTAGAACGGGACGAAAGTTGGTGCCGGGCCTGAGCAGCCTCATGTGTGAGCTCACAATACTTTCAGCAAACTTATTGAGCCTCAACATCATCACAAGGAGGTTTCTTACACACCAGGAGTTGCAAAAACGCTGCATGCATGATGTGCCATAATACTATGAATAATATAAAACCAAAAAATAAAACCAATACAAAACCCAAAAATAAACTAAACCTTAAGGGATCCAAAAACCTCACGACACGTGTAACAATCAATGCCTCAGATAAATTGATTAAATAAAAGGAAATGAACAAGACACAAAACCGACCCTAACCCGAACACAACTACTATCGCCTCTTCAGCAACGTGAGGACTGGTTCACTCCTCACCTCCCGAGCCATCTGGGCGCGCCTCAGGGAGAGGGACATTGGGGAGAGTGACATCAGGGAGAGGGACATCGGGGACAGGGACATCGGGGAGACTGTCACCACCTGTTGATTCAATCAGCAGCTGCTGATCCACATCCACATCCGAGGTGTTTCTTGCTGCGTCAGCTTCTCGCCGAGTAGGCACCGCCAGGCGAGGTTTTTGCAGCATCACAAGCCCCAAATGCTCCAGCCCACTGAGGGGACGAGTCGGCAGAGTGCGTGGTCGTGGGTAAGGCTCCGGGCTGTGTGGGCATTGGGCACGCGCCGGAGTTTGTTGCTGTGTGGTATGCTCACGCATCTCGTGGCCTTGCTCAGGTAGCACAATTGGCTGATCATCTTCCATGGTATCTACATCATCAGCTGATGAATTTACCATCTCTCCCTGGCCAATTGTCCGAGGTTCTTTGCCATCATTCTCATCCTTATCCTCCTCTTCCTCATCCTCATCCTTATCCTCCTCCTCCTCCTCCTCCTCCTCATCTTCCTTCTCTTCATCTTCCTCCTCTTCATCTTCTTCCTCTTCATTGTCACCGTGCCTCTCCATATCCACATTGCCATCAAAATCAACGCCATCCGGTGCGTCGACATCATCCTCCTTGCGCACGTCCACATCAGAATCATGTTCTGAGTCTTATTTGGCGTCCGACTCGGTAGAGTTGGTATCAACATCTGAGGATCTTGACACGGCGGGCGTTCCTTCCAGCTCTAGATATACCTGCTCTACGTAGCCCTCCCTGTCCAAGTCTTCCTCTGACATTCCCTTCTGCAACTGTAAAGCGACGGCACGAGTGATATCATCTCCATCTGGCATTTGTTTCACAATACCTTTCTGTTTACTGTGTCCCCTCCCCTTCCCCTTCCCTTTCCTCTTCCCGTCCTCAGTCGACTTCGCTTTCCCCTTCCCATCCATTGTTCCCTTCCCTTTCCCGGTCCCTTTCTCACCGCCCTGCATGTCCTCCTCACCCGCACCATCGTCATTTTCATTGCCAGCGCGAGGACGGCTCCATTCACTGCTCGGCCTCCGGGATCCGCCCAGTTCTCATCATCATCATCCTGGTCGATTATCTCATCCTAATTCAGTGATCTATGGGCCAGGAAGTTTCCTGGCTTGTACTGCCGGCAGCTGCGTGGCTCAATCTTTGCCCTGTGATCATCGCTACGGTATCCAGAGAAACGTTCGCCAGTGTGTTGAATCTTTCCTGAGCTGGTTGTCTGCAGATTGGAGCGAGCAACTTGAACCCTGAAGGCACGGGGGTTGTCCCACCTCCTATTGTTTATTTGGTCGCGGGTTTTGTCAAACATTTGCCGCATATATGAGTGGAAGGCTACCCACCACTCCCAAAAGCGTGAACACCTGCTCCTGCGGTGTGGCCACATCAACTAGAATTGTGAAAAGTGGCGAGTCGTGACTGGATCAAGAAAGATTATATCATAAAAGATGTCCCAGGCCCTCTCGGCCTTGACGCCGCATACATTCTATATCTGTATGAGTCCACGGATGTGTTCCGAGATGAATCCCTTTATACAATCCCAATCCAACCACAGGAGTCTGTTTATAACCGATGTCGGCATTTTTCCCCTAGCAGTTGCCTTCCTCGTTCCTTTGCGGCAGCTCTTTGGTGCCATAGCTACGATTTGAAAATGAATCTACATCTGAGGCATTAGCATTACGATACAGTTGAATGTAGCGAAAGAAAGCCCAGAGTGAATGTACAAAGTTCTGTAGGTTATTGGATGTGTTTTGGAACAAGAGGTGTTGTTTTGTGCAAGTCACGTGGTGTCAAGATAGTTCAGGATGCTGCCAGTGTATTTAATACGGGAGGAAGATATAATGGAGGTGTAGGCGGGAAGAAGGGATCTATATACTCAAATGCCTGCGATTTGATTCATATTCTGGGTTTTGTCGGTTAATGAACACAAAACGGCCCAGCCTTCATCTTGCACAACCACCAAGCACCTCATGAATGACGAGCGTCGAGACGAGATTTAGTACTCGCGCTGAGGACAGTTTATGACGCCCAGCATTGCTTTGGCATGACAAACCACTGTTACTGCTCAGACCTCGTGCATCTCGAAGCAAACTGAGTAGTTCTCAAGTTGTCCCAACTGTGCAATGATCCAACACAGCTACCAAAGCCTAGCAGTGGATAAAGCACACACAACTGATGTCATAAGATAGAGAATATGTCATTGTTCGCTTTGTGATGCTTTTAGCTCTGCCAAATGGGGATTCCCACCGGGAAGCTGAAGATATACACAATTGATGGTTCCAAGTATTGTGCCAAGAACGAGTGCAATATGATGATAATCGCGCCAAGAAGGCATAAACGCCCTTCAAGCAGTGCAAATAGACCTCCAGACGTTGCTGTAACAGTGAATATCAATGCTGAGTTTAATTTGAGTTTAGCCTGATGGCAGTTAACCCCATAATTGAATGCTTTTGAAGGCATCTCGTCCCCGAGTATTGTCACGGTTTAGAGTTTAGTGCGGTCTACACTGCTCCTCCTATTTCTCTTGAGTCCCTCCATGGTCGCTCAAATAGGAGTCTACCTCGCCTGCCGTTGCATATGCATGCAGAGACAATTATTCCTACAATCGTAATGTCGAACATCCAGATTGGATGATGCATTCCCAAAGCCCTCACCCTGACATGTCTCCGGTCATACAATATGTTCGAAGTCCTGCTAATCGTCACAATCCACACAAGTGTGGGCCTTCGGGGAACTCTCAACTTCCCCCTGCTACGAGACGCGTTTCCGTACCAGCTGGCGAGAGGGATTCCTCTCATCGAGGGCGTTCTGTAGCCTTTACAATCCAAGGCCAGAACTCCACCCCCTCATCTTCGATGAACAATTCTCACGTTGCAGATATCACTCAACGTGTGACTTCCCCCCCATCCACTACACAGCCACTGTCAATAATTACTCCACCCGCCACGCCGGGTACAAGCAGTCATAATGCACCAGCACCCAGCGGAACCACACAGACAGACTCAACGTGTTGCATTGTATCCAGCCCCGTATCCAGCATTGCTACTACTCCCACTCCTGTCAGCAGTCATGAAAACCTGCCTACGCCCATCCCTAATCCAGAAGCCCACGCGATCATTAGAAATCCACTGCGAACGCGAGCTACAGAAAGGAATCAGAGACAGAGGCAGTGGCAATTGCAAACGCATGTGCTGTCTAAACCTCGATCAGTGGTCTCCGGCAGTCGCAGCTTCCATCGAGTTGGTCACTCCAATATGATGTGTCCTGTATCTGCCACGGGCAGGCTCCTGGAGCACTACATGTGGAACAGACAGCTGTTTATGAGTGCAAGTGACTTGGAGACGGTAAGCTATGCAACGCGCCGCGTTGCGAACGCATTAGCTGAAGCCCCACACTGGTAGATAATAGAGACGTACTGGAACACCGCAATGCAGCAAAACAACATTTGGTCCATAGCATTTGAGGCACGCACAAAGGAGACCTTGAAAGAGGGATGCTGAAGCAATGGCCCACATTGGATATTACACGCTCAAACCGGTATCAGGTTCACGCACAAGTCGATACCGTTAAATCACATATTTTTCGATCAGCAAGGGACAATATAGGAGAGCTATATGATCTCCACCGCTTTGAATCCGCCACAGAGCATTTGGAATTGATTGATTCCCTTCAGGCAGACAATAAGTATCTTTTTCCTGTAGCAGAGCGTGTGGAAGATGGTGGACGCGGTCCAAATCCAACGCAGATAGTGTCGAAAGCTGCTAACGAATGGCCAGCGTCCACATTACTTCCTGGCGCAAGCAATCCGAGGGTGTATCTACATCAAATTTTATCATCAGGCAAATAACCATGGTAAGTATGCTGATGGATTGTATAATACCATGATTGACGACATGGACAGTCATACACCCTCACCATTGATCATGTTTACCTGCACTGCGTTGCGCCATGCTCTCCTGGAGTGGCAAAAGAACAAAGGTGTTCATCCGAAAGCTTCTAGGTCAAAGCTTAAAGCGGACAGACCGGATCGCTCAAACAACTTCAATTCGAATAATGACACTGGTAAGAATGCATCCTGCTGCGCTGCAACGGGTTGCCAGTTGTTCACCTCGCCTGGCGTTGCAGACACATATATATTCTTGATGAATACCTGGAACACACTACCGGAGAGCTACCAACATAGGGTGTATAACAACACTCCTGCTACAGTCAAATATCAGTTCCAACAGGCGGAGAACCCAACGCCTGCCGTGGTGATCAGCGTGGATGCAGGCCGTGTTGACAATTCTATTCATCTTGATTATTTGGCCTCCAAAGTGGTGCTTGAGGAGCCTGAGATCGCAAGCACTGACCCAAACATGCGGATAACCAACAATTGCATGCATGACGAACTTCATTTCGGGATGCCAGGGGGCAGCCGGGATTACGAAGATGAAGGTGATGAATGCGATGGGCGTGATGCCATCCCCACCCCCAACCATTGACGATGGCCTGCGACTGAACTCGAAAGGTTTGACCTGGGAATCAGTGATCTCGACCGGTATGAGGGCGAGGATGGCGACGATTTGGATTCGGATGAGGACGAAGCAGCATCGCAAGCCGATGATGGATAAATGCAGAATTTGGAGGACTGAGGCCACAGTAGGTTTGACCTAGCAACTAGTGATGTTGACGGGTATGAGTGTGAGCATGGCAACGATGCGGATGCAGATGAGGTGGAATAAGCATCGCAAGCCGATGATGGATCAACGCAGAATGTGGAGGACTGAGGGCATAGTAGGATTGACCTGGAAACCAGTGATGTCGACGGGTATGAGTGCGCCCACGGCGACGATGCAGATGCAGATGAGGAGGAATAAGCATCGCAAGCCAATGATGGATCCACGCAGAATGTGGAGGACTGAGGGCATAGTACTAGAGAGTGTGAAGATTGGACTGTGTATTTCATACCTGTAAAATACGATAATGGCGAAGCAAATGCAACGGCAAGCGATCTATCCGAAGCGAAGACTGTATTGGGATATGTGACAAAATTCTCAAAGCTAAACATATATTGGGTGAGTGCGGCATCTGATATATAGCAATAGTGGAGAGGTACAATGTGGCTATCGGCTGAAGAAAGGCATAAACATTGCCAGGCATTGTGTAAACAGCTACAGCCTAACTGCAGCCCCTGCAAAGAGTGTAACACAAGTGTCGTTCTGATGCTGCGTATACCGGGTGCAAAGTAATGGAGCTAAGTATGCAACGCGACCCGTCACCTCAGCGACAGGAAGCATGAAATTCTCCGTCAGAGGGTACGAGGTTCCGTCAGAGCCATCTGAGCCGTCCGGATCACCCAGGTGTTTTAGATGGGAACTAGCGTTGTTGCTGATGTTGGAATCCACTTGTGAACTTACTTTGAAGCATATAGTCGAGCCAGCTTGGAGTGTCATCTAGTGCTGTTGGGACCATACTTGTAATTGTGCTTGGGAGTGTGCTCGAGAGTGTCTTGAGAGCATATTTTGGAGTGTACAGTAAAGCAGACTGGGAGTGTGCCATCGAGTGTAATTGAGAGTGTACTTGAGCACATGCTTGGAAGTGTGCTTGAAAGCATCTTCAGAGCTTACTCAAGAGCGTACCTTGAACCAGCCTGGGAGTGTGCCATTGAGTGCAATTGAGAGTGTACTAGAGAACGTACCCAAGAGTGTACTTCAGAACATACTCGGAGTGTACTTGAGAGCATCTTGAAAGCTTCCTTGGAAGCGGACTGTCCACCAGCCTAGGAGAGTATCATTGAGTCCAATTGGGATTGTACTTCAAGACTCCTTGGGAGTGTGATTGAGAGTGTCTTGCGAGCTTAACTGGGATTAAGCCATCTAGTGCAACTGGAAGTGTCCTTCAGAGCATGCCCAAAAGTGTACTGTGGAATGTGCTGGGACATATACTTGGGAGCAAGCTCAGAGTGTACTTCAGATCATACTTTGGAGCATGCAATGTGGTGCATGTGGCCATATTGTTGAATGTAGCATGATGTACATTATCAAGTGCATAGAATCATATGCATATCATACTATTCTAGTCAATGCACCGGTCCAATGCGCCTCATAGTGCCACACATCAAATATTCTAAGGACTAGCATTCCAAATATACCCACTCTAAGAGTTACATGTTGCATAAGGTCAATTTTCCCTGTGAAGTATTTATACTACAGTATACTGTGTACATAAAAGTATACTTCTTCAGATACTCTATAATCACCTCCAAATATTCCCTTATCTATGTTTCCAAATAAACACCAAAGTAATCTTTAAAAAGGCTTCCAAATATACTCCCAATATACTCTCTGGTATGCTTCCAAGTCACTTTCAAGAATACTTACAATTGTACCCAATTTGTCACTTACTACCTATTGGACTATAGATACTCAACAAACCTCACAAGGTTACTTCAAATAATCATTACACTTTCAAGATTCAAGATGCTTACCAAGTATTTGTATGCATCATTTATAATACTGTTGTATGATTTTATTGCACACTGGTCAGAAATCCTGACGATATATTTAATCAATGCTTGGGATAGTCCCATATATGCTCAAGTAATACACTAAAGATTGTTTCAAAATACTTACCATTATACTTTCAATTTTACTTGATTATACCCTCTAAGTCTACTTGATAATATACTTTTCTTTTTACTTCCAATATCCAAATCAACTGCAGCATATTTTCTATTACATACTTCCAATTGGACAGAAAATCATATTTTGTATTATACTCTGTAGTGCAATCAGTCCTGTGGACAGAATGTAAAAACTTGTCAACTAGTATAATTTTGGAAATAAGAGGTGTGTTGCTAGAAGTATATAGTAGACAGAGTAATCAAAGTAGTATGCTGTGGGTAGAATTATAAATAGTATGAGACGATAGAGGGCCGAAATTATAATGCTAACTAATATCAAATTGTACATGTGATTCTTTGCTAGCTTTTGCTGAATCTTAATAAAGATGTTTCTCAGTTATAGTTCAATAAATTAATGTCTGATATTTCAGGTACATGGTAGATAATAGACTTTGTAGAGGAGCAGATATTCAAATCAGGTCATTCCATGAAATGTATACCTTCTGTAAATGAATTTAGAAGATTTACAGCTTAATTTGGTCAATATTGAATTGTGTTCAACTGTATACAAGTAAACGAATTGGACAGTGTAAGTTCAACTGTTCACTTGTATACTTGATAAAGAATATTGATATGTTCCATTAATTTGGTGCTGAGTGGAGTATAGAAGGAAGTATCTGGCAGGTAACTACCTGGTAGGTAGTGCAAATAATAATGTCAGTCAGAATTATAATGTAAATCTGTTGCTAATTATACTTACAATAATAATTTGTTATAATATATTATATTCATGGTGTAAACAGTTACAGTCCAACATTCAGAATTTACAGTAGGCAATATGATTCTTAGTATAAGTCAATTTCGATCTGAGTGATTCTGGAAAGCTGTAGTACATTCCTTATTCAGGTTACATATAGATGTAAATTTATGGTGGACAGCTGATGTTGATATTGGTGGTACTAGTAGTAGGCAACTGTAATAGTTAATGTAATGGTGATAGTAACTATTATAATAATAATACTCAAAGTAATTAGGCAATTAAGTTAGCGACAATAATATTCATGTCCACTCTTCTACTCCCCTGGAGTGTTCTATCAATCGATGCTTGTGTCAAATTTAAGATTTTCATCAACTCAAAGCTTCTAACGACAATGTCTTTTGCAAATACCTATATTAAAGCGATGTAGCTGAAATCATACTATTTCATTCAGTATTATCTCGATTGTTTCAGCTGAGTTTTAATATTTACACCTATATACATGTGGAATTCAGTTCTGTAAATTTGCATAATATCAACCAATTCTGTCTTACAAATATTGTAAATTAAATCTATAATACTTGATATAAGATCTTGCCAAATATATCTAATAAAGATTTGTTTACTTTTCTCCACAACTTTATCATCAATTTAAATCATAATGATATTTCAAAGCACCATACTTCAGTCGTCATCTATCAATTCAATAACTATGACTATTTAATTACTTCAAATTTGGATATTCAGGCTATTACTAACACTATTTTCATTGTACATAATATATTTCTATACGGAGATTAAACATCTAAGGAGAAAATCAAAACTTTGTCGAATGGTATACTTTTGAATGGATTTTAAATATTCAAAATTTATCAACAGATACCAAAATCTTCCCAAAATTATAGTGTCCTGCATAATTGAGTAATGTTATTCAAAAATCTGTATTTGAATAATAATCTGTTATTTCAATACCAATATCTATTTACAAATTTCAATGGTTGATTAAATATTTGTTTCAAACTACAGTATATTGGATAAAGATAACCACCGATGATGCTAACCAACCAAATTGTATAGACAAAACCTACAACAGTAGTATAATTGATTAATAGATAATTATACCCAGCAGTCTGACATTTGAATAGAATTAATACAGTAGAAATTATATCCACATTTGATATTACCAAGTCAGATCATTGCATAACTACATGTAGTAAATACCTGAGGGGATGTATAATAGTAGTCAACTGTTTATATAGTACAATATTTGTGGATATTCTACTTTAAGATATATTTTTAATTGATAAAAGCTGTAATGCACTTCAGTCCTGACAGGGTAGATGTCAAGACATTCTATTAATTAAACACTTCTTATAGAATTCCACATATATTTTCTAAACATTATTAATAGTAGTATAAACCTACTGCAATATTAAGTTATATATAATTTTGTTATATACAGACACTAAATATTAGTCAAAGATGATTGTACTGTAGGAATAACACACTTCCAGAAGGATATACTGATTAAGCTTTCATATACATCACCAGTTATAAAATCTACAATATGTATACTATTATATATACATAGGTTATCTGTCAACAAATTCAATACAGCATGAATGCAATAATATGTTTCATAATAATTAAATCAAAAATAATAGTTCAGAACTAAATAAGTAAGTATCACCAGCCGAATGTGAAATGAATATTGTATTCTGTATTGCAATTGTATGGACATCAAGATGGAATAAAGCTTATATTTCGAAAATGATAATGAATTGATATTCTAACAGGAATATATCTTGCACTACATTTGTGGGTAATATTACAGTACTTTAGCAAATGTGGAGCAAGTTAATTTATAAATACATATAATATTTTACAAATTAAATTTATGTATATTCTGATTGTAAATTAACAAGATTATCTTCAATACTTATTGGGTATTAATATTCTGATTTACTACTATTTGCAAATATTGTCAACTGATATTTATGGACTTTGTTCCAAACTAACTACGATGTCATTACAACTAATTTTTGCAAATACGAAGTAATCTGAATGTGAATAAAGTAGATATTATACATATATCTGATGAAGTACGAAATCAGATACTGTATATATTGAGCCTTTTGAATGACACATCATGACAGTAGAAGATATTATAAACATTGTTGAAATTGAATTGTTATTTTACTTTCTAATTTATCAAAAACACTATTATTCAATTACTACCAAACTGATGGTCAAATTATGAGAATTTGCCATAAGTGAAAATAGAGTCATAATACCCACTTGGAACTTGTACAAGACAGTTGAAAAGTGTTGTTTTACATGGTGGAGTATTTCTGCAATACCTTTTCACATTTCATATTTTATATAATACCACTCTTCATCAATAACAGACAGTACCTAGATACTAACTAATATATATTGGAATCGTTTGTCTGGTCCACATCTCAAATGTAAAAGGTATTTATGTTAGCTCCACAAGACTTGTAATGACTGTAATGCGAATATAAAAGTCAACTAATAAGGAAGTACTATTATCAAATAGCAAGTCAGAATAACAGTAAAAAGTTAGTAATCCGTAAATTCTAATTAGTAATAGCTTTAAAATCTACATGACTGTATGAAAATAAACTGCCAAGCTACTGGGTATATTCTTACTACTGAAAAATATTTTACCTACCACATAGTCAATTATCTTTAAATAATAATGTCAAATACCATATAAAACTGATTTGATATATTGTGAAAAGTATTAAATGACTATTTATAGTATTTGAAATTATTCAGATTGGAATTTAACCGTTATCTTGTAATCTATTTCATATTGTAATCTCTTTGCTGAGAATATTGAACATAATTGTAAAACAGATACAATTGTATAAATGCAGATGAATAATTAAAAAAAAAGTCATTGTATATAAGAAAAGAAAATAACAATAAACAAATGACTGTTCAAGTGTAAATAAGTAAACAGAATTGTATTAAGTTGTAGAAATTAAATTGTATCCAATAATATTATTTATATTCAGTAATGCTTACTTTGTTAGTAGCTGAACTGTACTAATTCCTTGAGAAGCTATAGTTTGATGAGAATGTTTAATAGGGTACCAATTAATTAGGAGAGTGGATTATTAGAACTGGCAGAAATGGAAAATTGATTGGAAAATTGATAGTATATAAATATTTACAGAATTTGAGTTAATATATTCAATGATGAGATACTTTGAGAATACTTAATAATAATAAAGCTGTACTGTCATAATTACTTATATAAATCATTTTGAAAAAAATTATATTACCCTAACTTTTCATATTGGAAAATTTACTGTAGTATATGGTGTATACAACTAATTAGTATCTCTAATTACCATATTATGTTACTTTTCACTATCTTTAAATTATCTTTTAAATTGTTTTTAAAAAAATATTATTTCATATATTCCTATTTTAGTATTTTTTTAAGCTTATTATATTAATAATATCTATTTGCATTTTCCTCAATATCAAATAAAGCAGATTGAGCATCTTCAGTAGATATTTAAAAGATACATCCTAGATATTTTGTATAATGCAGTAGCTGCATTTTAGATGGTATTTGAATAGTCAGGTACCTTGTATTCACAGATAATCATCATTTTGAGGAAAGTAAATATGATGGTAATTTTCATTGTTGACAGAAGAAAAACAAATAATGTTATCAGATTTTTCAAAATCTTCATAGATCAGTTAAAAATTGAACATAATATCAAAACATAATATTTCATATAGAAAATATTCAAAAGAAAATTACAAGAGTTTATAGAAAAAGCAGTATGAATAAAACAGATAGCTAGTTTATAAAATTTACTACAGGTGTGGGGCATTATACTCTCAAGAATAAAAATATACCTTATTACTATACCAATAAAAAACCTCCTGTTCAGCTGAAAATTATTTTAGCTTGTTATTTTACTCCAGTATATCTTTAAAGGATATCTAGTGTGAAATATTTTCTATTTATAGTGTAAAGTTTAATAGTGGAATATATTTGATACATACTCTAATGAAAGTATTATTGTAAAGTATATTTGAAAGTTAATTTCTAATATATTATATAATTATACAGTAAATCTTACAATATTACCATTAGCTAGTAGCTCTAATATGTACAATATCAGTCACTGGATTCTGTTGATTTATTTTCTTAGTAATTTTAACTCTGAAATATACCTGAGTAACTTTTCTACCCTGCAGTTTAATTTAACTCCAATTTATATATTTTCAAAATTGATTTAATTTTAATACCAAGCTGGATATCACATTTCAATTATTACTTACTCTGATGACAATTCACTTTATTCCCTGTCTGTAATAAGATTTAGAGTTACTAGTTTCTGTTTAAAAAGGATGACAAGTTTTGTTTAGTCTTTACAAACTTTCATAGTTATAGTATCCCAATAGTGATGCTTTAACCATATGATACTAATTCTAATATACTTTCAATTAAACTTGGCATCTCTAAAATTATCTCAGGCAGAAATTGTTATTCTGGTGTTAATATTGTTAGTTTAAAAATATTCAATTTTTAGAGCAACTCACTTTCCAGAAGATATAAAGATTCTGGCTATTATGTCATCAGTTTGGGCCTACCATCTTCAATTCTAGATATCCGCAATGAACTATTTGAAAGAGTGATTGTACAGCGTAAATAATACGCTCCTAGGCTACAGCGCTGCCACTATTTTGTCATGGCATCGCCCAAGACGCCACAAATTTATGGTAATTTCACTGTTTGTAGATTACCTGTACTCGAGTACTCGGGTCAGGCTGTAGAAGATCGGACGCTCCTTTCCCAGCAGGTTATCACGACAAACTGACTGCATCTGGTGCAAAGCGTGCTTTGAATTTGTTCTTAGCTTCACCCTCTGGTCAACAGTGACTCAACTCCATGCTCCCACAGCAAAATCCATTGCCAGAAATGGGGTGTCCAATATTCTACTGCCTGACCCGAGTAGCAGCTCTCTATTCTAATCTGAAGGTATTTGGCCAAGTAATGTCCGAGTTCTTGTCATATCCGACTTCCGTGTCGCGAACGTTAGAATGGACGTCAATTTAGGCTAATAAAGGGTGAGGGCGTAGGTGGTAACTATGTCATAGACGGTCACCCAGTAAAATACGTTATTCAATTTCGCGTTGTCCTATATTCTCAAACGACATCACTTCAACCTTACAACTAAACACAACACTACGTGTCATCCGCAACTGGCTGTACGTTTCGCACCTACACAATTTACGGAGCTACTTATTCAAAAGTAACTTGTTACGTGCACCTTCGTGATATCCTACTTTAACAGGTTGTCCTGTCTGGCTTCTACTGTCTTCCATAGCGTCGGCCACTCATCTACTTTTATAAGGCCATGGCGGCCCTACAACTCTCGGTTGAAACTCAACTCCAGCAGCTTGGAGAGGCTCGAAACCTCGTACTCAAGGACCCGGGTTATTGGCCGCAAGTCTTGCATGGTACACTCCCCATAATCACAGGTCCTATCATCGAAGTGCGAAGATGGGGTGCCGAGTTTCTGGCAGACACGTTTTCCAGCCCCGTCGTTGATGCTCGCCGGAAGCAGGAATTGGCGCTCGCTTGTTTAGATACGTTGACGAGGCTGTTCAGCGAGAATGAAACGGGTATCTTGAAAGCTGTGGTCCGATGTAGTGCTTCCATATATCCGATTATTTTTCGCCATATGTATGTCCTCCGCCATAGAACTTCTGCTGTCAGAAGATCCTCTTTCCTCCTTTCCCCTTCCTCCCTTTCCACCCCGAGTTATATCATGGACTTGGTCGCACTATCGGGGAGTTCCGGGTATTTGAATGTATCGTTGGACTAAATCTGGCTGTGAATTTTGTTCCTCCATTTATAGATGCTCCAACCGGAATGATGCAGAAACTTGGAACAAGATGGTTACAATTAAATCGAATATCCTGAACCTATGGGATATCGCTCCTATCGGTGTGCGGATATGCTGCATAAAATTTGTCCAGCGCGTTATCTTGGTACAGTCGCGAGGCATCACTGACCCAAGGGTATGTTATTCTACTGAAATGAGATGGCTGCACAGAACGCGTACTGACATTGTATGTGTATAGCTTGTGGACCGATCGGAAGTCAACCTGACGTCGGTGCCTTCGAATCATTCCCTACTCCTATTACCGTCTCTTGACGCTGAATCTCAGGGACTACTGGATCGGCTTTTGAGTATATTGCATGAAAAACGAAGGTATAAAGCACCATGACTTTGTACAATGCCATTTGCTCAGTTGCGAATGATGATAGTGAACCAACATTAATCACTGCAACTTTAAACAATCTTGCCCCGCTGGTCAAAACTAGACCTCCACTTGCACAAAAGGTCGTAGCTGCAGTTTTAGCTTTCAATCCATTTGCTGGGGCACCACGACTAATTAGTATTCATGATCGTCTCATGATAATCTCTATTGAAAAGACAGTTCGTGTGTTATTGATGAATGTCATGAGGTGAAAGTTCACATCCACAAAGTGATGGATAGCGCACTGATTAGCTTTTCAGGAATAATCCACAAGGCCCCTTTACCGGACGTATTTCGCAACACATGGCCCGACTATCCCAAGCTAAATCGGATTTGAATGAAACTTTTTCAAGAAAACGTGCAGCTGCTTCTCAGGAGGCTGAAGCCGCAAAGCGACAGAAGATGGAGAGATTAGATGCGATGCATGGTGCAACTTCATCTACCTCAATACCTTCACAACATCCACCTGTCGCAACATCAATCTTGGACTCCATGCAGCCGATTCATCTGGGTTCAATAACATATGCAAAGCTATACACCCTTGCCACAGATCCAGCTTTGGTTTCATTCGACGGGCAACAGTTGCCACTCGATTTGGTGCTACAGATTGTTGTTGGAAGCATGTATTCCGTAGATCAGAAACATTTTGACACAGCAATTGCAGTAAGCTTAGTATTTCTTGAGAGTCTATTGGAGAATGTAATATTGACCTTTATAAAGGCGGTACGGGCACGATATAATGTAAACGTGGTAAACCCACGAACATCACGGTGTTCACCTGAGCCTATCTCGAAATTACCTACTGCTCATGAACTACATACGGCGGTCACTGCGTACTCGTTACCCGTTAGCATTCCTACTGCCCAAACGGAACTGCCGGAGGGATTGACTGTGGTTAAGTATGATAAGAAGGAGAATGACGAGGACGATGACAAGGAAATCCAGCTTCAACTTAGCGAATTCAGGCTTTCTCCCCCACCGCGTCTTTCAACTCAGCAATCACAGCGTGTTTCTCTGGAGGCAATGGATCGGATGTTTGGTGTGATTGATGCGTTTGAGACGAAATCACTGATATCACGAAAGAGTAAACTTGGAGTCAACCGCCTGGCTGCAAGTAATTGGGACCGAGAAGGGTGGATTGCATTATTGATACGGATGGCAACCCGCGGATCACAAGACAACGATGTTGCCACGGCCGATAATCCTCAACCCATTTGCCTAGCAGACGCGGTCCGTGAAAGACTTTACACATATATTATCGAAGATTTTAGGAGACGAATGGATGTTGCTGTGGCATGGCTTAATGAAGAATGGTATAATGACATGGTGATGGACCGCTCTAAAGTTGGCGTCTCGAGACATCCACAGTATCACAAGTGGATGATGAAAGTTATTGACAGTATTTTTCCGTTCTTGGAAGCTAGAGATCGATTGTTCATGAGGATGCTTTCCGAGATCCCAGAGATACCCACAGAGTTGCTGCATAAGGTCAAGATGCTCTGTCTGGATCCTGATAGGGCTACTTTGGGTATTCAGATGCTACAGTGAGATGTTTCATTCCTACTCCCGGAAGGTGGCGGTTGCTAAATTGAACTCAGTTATCTTGCGATGTTTCGACCACCAGTCCGAGAGATGTGCGTCGATGTGCTTCAAGATCTTTGGATGAACCGTTGGTGTTCCATTCGTATAACTGTCACTCAGGTATCTAACAGATTGCTGGCACCGTTACAGACTGCGAAGTACGAAGGCAGGTAGAGAAGCTAGTTCAAAAATGGCGTCCATCGGTTCTTGCTCAGATGCAGAATGAGGCCGAAGAACAAATAGACGCTAAGATGACGGTTTATAACTGCGACGCAAGCATTACTGCGACTTCCGACGCTTAGAACATTGTGTAGACTAAACAATTACAACTCATTGCGACAACGCACGGCTGTGACTAATAGAGGATCACACTAATCTGAGATGAAAACGGATGGGTAGAGCGAATAAATTTAATTACAATTCCCTCAAGTACTCATTTACCCTCCGAACAAATTTTGTGTAGTCTTCGAAAATGAATCCTCATGGGTGGCTTGATCAATTACATAAACCACAAATCAGCCTTGATCGAGGCTATCATGTCATTAATATGTGGTATGAACCTGGCCGCGAACCTGGCTCTCAGTTGTGTATGTGTGCACTAAGATGAAAATGGAAGTGACAAAAAGGGAATAGTGTGGGGAGGGAATGAAGTTGTGAGAGAGGCTGCAAACCTTGCTCGATACAACGTTTCCAGGTCAAGTTAAAATTTCAACACCATGGGTTTGAGCCGGGTTTGAATAGAAAGAAGAGTTTAAGGGAACAGAAATCAACTTTATATGGGGTACTAAGTAAATTAGATAAAATTTGTGGTGTAAAGTATTTGGGAGTAATGGGGTGAAACTGATAATGATTCAGATTTGGTTTGAATCAGGTTAAGGTTGCAGAGACTTCACATAGAGTTTAATTTAAAATGTACTTCATATTGCCTCATGGAGATGTAATTGAATATATTCTGAGTGCTTACCTTTTTGAATATAATGTGAAATTTTATTGGGGTGATATCTCTAGCTCTTTGTACCTGATATTTTCATGATTTCAATCGGTATTTGACTTGTTATGATGGTTAGTATTAATTCACCTGGAAGTAAAGAGCTGGGGTATAAGACCAGTAGATACAATTGTTATACACTCAGATATTCCTTCTGCAGCAAAGACTCAGCTTCAATTCACTCCACAGAGCTGAATATTCCACACCCAGTTGATTATCATATCTACTTGAATTTGAAATATATTTAGTATTACATTAGCATATTGAAATTGCCATACATGACAATAGATCGGGAAATAATAACAGTATATCGTCTTTTATTCCCATACAAGAAGGTATTCAATTCACCATGGTACACCATGTTAATGTAGAGTATATTTTTTTTCTTTGGAAAAATACTTGTACTTATTTACACTAAGAAATAAAGTTAACATTAATGAATAAAAGAAAATTACTGTGGAATACATAAACTTACATGTCTGAGTATACAATTGATGGAAAATCTTACAAAATATTTTACATGATAAGCATTTCCATCTCCAGTTTTATGTTAGGAAAAGCTTCTATACAATTGTAACAGAGATTTGATATCCCTGTTTCCCCTGTGCTACACTTACTTACTGTAAGTTATGGTTGGTTACTATGTAGGTGTATTATTATGAGAGCATTATGGGAAACCTATGGAAGTATTACAGTATATAATATACATTGACAGAACTAAGCAAATATCTCATACAGCGTGTAATCTATCAACCCTCTTTTTTCAATTGTTTTCACCACCATCACCCTAGCCATCACCACCATCATCACCATCACCATTAACACCATTTCACTTACTTACTCACAGTCAGCTTTGCTCCAGCTTAAGCCACCAGCTGCCACTCAGCTTGTTTCCCTTGTGACATGGCTGTTTTACTTAATCACCACTGGCCAGCTGCAATCCAGCTTGACTCAATTAGTATTTGCCAGCTGCTATCCTGTTTTCCTTGCTCACCACCAACCAGATTCACCCACACATTAGCCACCAGCTACTACCCAGCTTTGCTCACACATCAGAGATACACATTGCACAGTCCCATCAACTCGCTTCCAGTGATCAACAGCTAGTGTCAGGAAAAGCTTTGGCATCACCGTAACCGTAATTTGTTATGGCCGTCGGCATGGTACTACGATAGGTTATTGATATTACCGCTTTGCCATGGCACATCACAGGTTTATTACTTGTTGAGCTGATTGGAAGTACGGATATCACTATGCCAAGGACTATGATATAACTTGCCTCTTTTGTAGTTAGCGCCATTAGTCATCGATCGACCTTATGTTGATGCGACATGTCTCATTACACGATACAGTAGACACCTTCCCATACGCCCGCGCACACTCGACTACTTGAGCACACGCCACCGTACAACAGGTTATGAGCCCTTGTGTTTAAAAGGGAACCGATGATAAACACTTCCACTTTCGTTTGTCGAGTGGAGGTCATCGTAACAGAGAAGCATCTGCACAAGCTAAGCGGTTACCCCGCATTCCGCCGTGATTCTGACGGCGGCTGTTGGACATCTCCCGTGGAGTCCTAGAGACTACTATAACTGACAATTGCGATACAAGATTAGGATTGTGCGAGATGAGTTTGACCACCATCACCATCACCAAGTTCAATCGCACAAACTATGCACAACGGGCAACCGGGATGGCCCTACTTCTCGAGCAGAAGCAAATGTATGGTATCATCGGAGGATATGACGACAAGCCGGAAGAGCCAGCAGCAAATGCGACTGCTACAGAGAAGGCCGCTTTCAAAGACTGGATGAATCGCCATGGTGCTGCCAGATCGACTATCCTACTCGGCATGGAACCGAGGATACAGGCAGAATATACGGTCGTTGACGATGCGAAGACACTTTGTGAAAAGCTAGCATCAGCGTACAAGTCAAAGCTGAAGCTCAACATCTTCGAGATTAGGGAAGACCTTTGGAGCATCAAGCTACAGGACTGCGGAGATGTCGACAACTACGCATCGCGGATGGATCGGAAAGTCAAGGATTACAATCTCTGGGCTGGGCCATCGACCACTGACACTGATGCTACCGATACGGACTCTGCAAAGACAATCGCCAAGATGAGTGAGCAAGAGCACATCTTCTACCTCATTCGCGGCGTCCCAAGCAATGACGAGTGGAAAGTCTTCCTGGAGCTCATGATGGACAAAAACGTCACGATGACCACCACCCCCAATGAGATGGTCACCAAGCTCGTCGAAACAGAAGCTGCAATCATGACAGAGAATGGGCTCGCTCCAGAAGCTCTGCTCTTTGCAAAAAAGGGTTGCAAAGGTGGTGGTAATGGTGGTAAAGCCAGTAAAGGTGGCAAAAGTCCAAGGAGGGATAAGAGAGATAAGAAGGGAGACAATGATAGGAAAGAGAAAGATTTCCGGAAGTGCTTTCATTGGCAGCGGCGAGGGCATACCACCGAGAACTGCTTGAGCAAGCAATGCGGCGATCCTCCAAAGTCTGCCGACACTGCAGCAAAAGCATCAACTGAAGCATCGGCTACTTCGACTCTCACCACTTCGATCGAGAACTATTGGATGGTGGCCAGCTCAAGTGCTTCATCCAGTGATTGGTTCATCGATTGCAGATGCACGACTTACATTTCCGGCCTTGGATCAATGTTCATCACCTACACTGAATATCCTCCGAATACAAAGAAGGTGAAGGGATACAATGGGGTCACATCGTTTGCATCCGGATATGGAAGTGTTAGGTTGATTTTTCATCTACCAGATGGAAAGACGGAAACGATCACACTTCAAGAAGTGGTGCATTTGCCGGGATTGTTCAATCTCATCCCACAGTCTCAGATTATGGACAAGGACATCAAAGTCAAACCGGTGAATCACTACGGTCACAACCTCTACAATCACCATGGCAAGTTGATTGCCACTGCACCTCAGGTCGATGGGCTCTTCGTTCTGGATCGAGTTCTGGATCGGGAATCGACTCAGTATACCGATATGGACTACAGCTGCCTGCTGACACTTTAGACGACTGCGCATGCATCTCGGCACGATGCAGAGAAGCGGATGTTATGGCACCGCCGCCTGGCACAAGTCAGTCTAAAGGCCTTGGAGATCTTGCCCACGATCACTGACGCTCCGAAGATGACCGGGAAGTGCGATTGCGAGAGCTGCATCAAGTGCAAATTCGCTCAAAAGCCCTTTACTCCCACGACCTCCTGTGCTACTGAGCCTCTGCAGCTTGTGCACTCGGACATATGCGGTCCATTGGAAACAGCCATCGGAGGAGGTGGATATATGCTGCTCTTCAACGACGACGCCACGAGGCAGACGGATGAGTACATATTGAAGTACAAGTCGGAAGCCCTGGAGAAATTCAAACAATGGAAGGCTCTTAGAGAAAACGAGTTGGGCAAGCAAGTGAAGAGATTTCGTACAGATGGAGGCGGTGAGTATACCTCCAAGAAATTCGCGGAATATCTAAAATTAGAGGGCATAATAAAGAAAACGACTACGCCCTACACTCCTTAGTCTAATGGAGTCGTTGAATGGGCGAACCGCATGATCATGGAGCGCGTACGATGCATGCTGGACAATGCCGGACTTTCGAAGATGTACTGGGCCTTTGCAGTCTCAGTGGCGGTTTATCTCAAGAACTGCTCTCCGACGCGATCCGTAGTCGGCAAGACTCCGTACGAGGCCTGTCAGGGATCCGGAAGAATGCCATCTTTAAAGCATCTCAGTGTGTTCGGATGCTTGGCTATCGTGCACGTTCCGAAAGAGAAACGAGAGAAGCTGGATTACAGAGCCACTCCCGTCACGTTCGTTGGGTACAGCATATCGACTAAGCAGTACTTTGTATACGATCCATTGGCCAAGACCCTCCACCGCTCCCGAGACGTGGTATTCAGAGAAGGAAAGCGGTGCACAGCACCGAATGCTGCAGACGAAGCGATCTTGAACGAGCACTTCTATAGAGATGTCATCGTGGAACCCACACCCACCAAGAAGCAATCTGAAACCTCGCAGCAAACCGGAGATGGAAATTCCGAACATCAAACGGAGGAGACGTTGGACAATCATTCACCTGCGGATCCTCCGATGCCAAAGCAGGAGTCACGAGAATTGGCTGGCCTTGAGACATCACTTGGAGATGCATGGAAGCCGCCGGCCGAAGGTAGTCGCTGAAACCGCGCTGGGAAAGATACGTTGGCAGAGTCTGCACAATTGGCTCTCGAAGATGAGGAATTCGAGGATATGATTCCCATCTACGCTGCAGCTGCGATCTCCGACAATAATGAGGATGGCATCGATGATCCAAAGTCATCCAAAGCAGCAACCGAGTCTCAGCTCGCCGAGAAATGGGATCAGCGATGAAAGAAGAGTTAGATGCAAGTGGTCAGCATCAAGTCTTTGGAGATTTTGTGGAGCTTCCGGAAGGGAGAAAGGCTTCGCCAAGTAACTGGGTATACAAGATCAAGCGCGATGGAGCAGGCAATGTGCAGCGGTTCAAGGCCAGGCTAGTCTGTGGAGGAAATCACCAAATCAAAGGCATCGACTACCAGGCTACGTATGCACTGACTGCTCACTTGGGTCACGTTACGCTGGCACTCGCCATCACCATCAAGTACGATCTCGAGATCCATCAAATGGACGTATGCATGGCTTTCTTGGGAGTCGACTTGGAGGAAGAGATCAATATGCACCTGCCGCAGGGATATTTGTGTTGGCTCCAAACAGGGAGATTAACAAAGACTTCGCGGAAGATGGTACTCCGCTTGAGAAAGTCTCTTTATGGCCTGAACCAGTCTTCGCACATTTGGTATGGCACTTTTGAGGACTCCGTGATCTCGATTGGGTTCATGGCATCACGTGTCGACAGAGGACTGTTCGTGCTCCATAATAATGATCAAGACATCGTTGCCGCGGTCGTTCTGTACGTCGATGATCGCCTCATCATTGCTAACCAGGGCTTGATTGGGCAGATCATGGACCAGATGGAGAAGAGGTTCCGGATGCATGATCTCGGGAGTGTCTCCTTCTACCTCGGCATGAACATCGAATGCATCGGGAGCATCACACGATTGATATACATCGGCACAGCTACATTCGGACGATCTTGGCGAAGTTCAGCATGGACGAGTCCAGGCCAGTTGCCACACCAATGGCAATGAAGCATCACAAGAGAAAGCCCGACGAAGAAGCCTGCGATCTGACAATATACCAATTGATGATCGGAAGCCTTGTGTATGCGATGACCGCCACTCAGCCCGATATTGCATATGCCATCAGAGATCTCACCGGGTACAATCACGACCCGAGCAATGAGCATATGGTAGCTCTCAAGTGCGTGTTTCGGTACTTCAACGGCACGAAGAACTGGCAACTGCGCCTCGGAGGAGCACTCTGAGAAGGCGCAATTAAATTTTACTTTGATTCGGACTATGCTGGATGCCCGGATGACAATACATCGACAAGTGGACTGGTCATCACCTTCGGAGGAGCAGTCGACTGGAGATCGAGACAACAGAAGTCGACGGCCCAGTCCACAACCGATGCCCAATACTATGCCTTCGGAGTAGGCTGCATGAGACTCACACAGATCTGGCATCTCTTGAACGGGCTCGGCATCCCGACTATCCCTCACATGTTCTCTGATTCACAGTCACCGATCGCGAGTATGAAGAACAGAATCTACCGCGGAACTGCAGTTGCACACAATGTGACCAAGTACTATCTTGCTGCAGATATGGCTAGAGATGGAGAGATCGACTTGAGCTATGTACCGACTGCTGAGATGCTCGCTAACTGCTTCACAAAGCCACTGCCGAAGCCTGCCTTCTTGAAGCAGTGTGCTGCAATGGGAATGATCGCAATAGGACTCGGAAATGGCCTTGGTACACTTGGAAATGGTCGCGGGAATTGTATCGGAATTGGAAATGGCATCGGGAATGCCGTCGGACAGTAAATTGATTGGGCACGTTTGCTTCGAGGAGATCCACGCTGTGTGATTGGCTCCTCTCCTCTTTTGTTTACAGTTTTTTTTTGAAACAGACGTGATAGCCGTCCTGGAGGAGTGTTGAGCTGATTGGAAGTACGGATATCACTATGCCAAGGACTATGATGTAACTTGCCTCTTTTGTAGTTAGCGCCATTAGTCATCGATCGACCTTATGTCGATGCGACATGTCTCGTTACACGATACAATAGACACCTTCGCATACGCCCGTGCACACTCGACTACTCGAGCACACGCCACCATACAACATTACTGAGGGTCACAGGAATTTATGGTACCTTCACTTACATTGTTACTGTTTTCAAGATATTATGACATCTCACCTGTGAGAACCTCAACTTATGCACATGATTTTTAATATTGATTCGGATACCTACAAGGTGTTGTTCACATACAAATAATGATAAGGCACAATCGGGTGTAATATCAGAGCAACCATGTCATTAATCACGAGATATGTTACTTTTTAGTGTAGAATCTCGTATAGCAAAATATATACACAAAGCTCGACAACTTCTCCACCACTCCTGCCAGTAACTCTCACCACTCCGGCAAAGTGATCTCTAACTAACACGGATGAAGGTTACTGTTTCAATCGGAAAGTATGTTGGCGTGAAGTAAGCGGACGCTCGAGACGTGTTCATCAACCAATGGCAATGTGCACGTACTGAGGATAACTTGGTTTGACTTGTATATCAGCAGTAAGGGACTGTCCTGAGATGATCAATATCTTCCTCATGAGATTGGTACTGCAACACTACCTGGTATTCATCGCCACTTTACTGTGACAAGTGCGGCTCTGATATGGTCTGACAATCCCATTCTGATTAACGTGGCTCTGACAAGTGTGGCTCTGACATAGTCTCTGGCAATCCTGCCTATGAAAGTATGCTCTGATATAGTCTTTGACAATTCCAGCTCTGATAATGTGGCTCTGACAAGTGTGGCTCTGGCAAGTGTGGCTTTGACATGGTCTCTGATAATCCTGGCTCTGATTAACATAGCACTGACAAGTGCGCTCTGACATGATCTGACAATCCCGGCTGCCATAAATGTGACTGATAAGTGCGACTCTGACATGGACTCTGGCTCTGACAAGGTGCAAAGGCGGCACTGATAAGTGCCGGCACTGCATACCAGGCATCCCTGTTGGGATCAACATATCCGGGCCATCAAGTATATGATGTTATATGATTCGAATGATGTGTACAGGTTCAGTAGGTATTGGTTATCTTTATCACTTGGAACAAGTTGCATGGGTGTAAGAATCGAACAAACATCTACAATGCGTCATACTCTTTGTGGTGCATCTTGACACGTTCTCATTCCATGGGTTCAGTTTGGATTCGCAGATGATAGATACTCCAAATCCTCTACTAGCAATAGGTCGTGATGTACAGTCTGCCATAATACACTCCCATTGGCGTTGGCTTCCCCTGCATTGATTCTATCGCTGAAACGAAAAGCATATAGCAGTTTGGCAGGACAGTATCCTTGTTCACATACCCAGTTATTGTCTCGTGCTGCATGATCTCCTTGTATCAAAATATTGTCGAATTGATTGCCTAGTCTGCGCCACCTCTCCACACACCTTGCCTTTTGGACTACAACTGCATCTGGATTATTGTGCTGCTGTATAGTGACTGTGACACTATTCGCTCAGTGAATCATTGGACGGAGAACTCACGATGCACAGTATCTGGAGGTCGGTAGGTCCAAACTGGTGCTCATATTCGCTTGAAATGTCGAAAAATTGGATGTCAGAGTATCAATAAACTCTGATATGCTGATACCGTCTGGCAATGTCAGATTTGCATTTATGCTGCGTTTGCTCATAACTCGTTTGATGCGAGGTATGATACTACGTAATACTTTGTCGGACACCTGAGAATCCCCCAGAAGAAGCTGTCTGCATATATCTGCCTTCGGCGAGAGGGGATCTGATTTAACAATATGCAGTTGAATACTGACTCTCGACTTGATGTGAGATAGGCACATTTCCCATTGTAACATCTGCGGAATGTTGTTAACCTTGTTGGAAAAACAGGAGACATCCTTGATGAGGATTTTATGAGCAGCTTTAGATATTTCGGTGTCACTGTTATCGGCAGAGCCCATTTCTCCAATACATTCAATATAGTGGAGAATGGAATCAATTTTGGGCATCTTGCACATACTGTGGCTCTTGCGGTATGGTAGGAAGACGTGGATGTTGCTGCTGATGCCACTAAGCGCATCCTGTAGGTATTTGAGCATAGTTTCAGAGTGGGAGTGGTTGCTGGCAATCAATATGAAGTCGGTGACAGATTTGATCAATTTTCAGTGGTCGGGATGCCCATTAATAAGAGGGGCAAGGGCTGGAAGCAAGACCTTCACTGTGTTCTTGTACTCAGCACCGGTTCTTTGTTTCACGCGGGTAAGTGTGTCTCCAAACCGGTGTATGTGAGAGAAGTGAGGATTGATGGAGAATTGTTCACCATCAGGTCCAAACCCTTTTCCTGACGATAAGTATCTTTCAGAAAACCAACAATCCATTCGCAGGTGTGAGCTTTAAACAAGCCCTTCAGTAGCTGGTGCAACCGGTCAACATTCATGCAACTATATATATTACAACCTGCATGGGCATCGGCGAAATTTGGACAGTTGGTAAACTTCCCTAGCCCCACCTCTTTGGCAGTCTCTGTTGACAAATCAAGAAATGGTTGAGGATGGCGGCAGCTGGGCCTGTGGGCGAAGCCGGGCACGTCATCTGGGCATATCTCGCATCGAGTGCACCAAAGATTTTTCACCCTAGTTATGGTGAACTGCTCTCAGTAGTCTGCAATGAGTGACGCAATTCGGGGAAATGCCTGACGAGTGTGAACGCCTGCACACTGAACCGCTATTCCACTCTTTGCCGGCTCCTCTAGAGCACGCTATATCATTGCAATAGATTGTTGATACGTGAACCGATTGGTGTGGGCTTGTGGTCCGGTTGGACATTACTGTAAATGACTGATTAGTATTAATCCATTCGACTTAACCGATCATTGGTTCACTACAGAGAGTCTGCCGATGTTGAGATACAATGGCCAAGCTGTTTTGTCGCCGCTCAGCATAGGCAGCAAAGCTAGGTCACTGCCGAGTATAATGGGGACAACTGTTGATCCGTCTCGCACAGATTGCTAGGATGTGTTAGCAATGAGCCATGAGGTTCTCATATCTAGAGAAATCCTGTCAACACTGGTGCTGACACTCTTGACATGCTACCCGCTCTGCCGCTATGAATCTCTGACACGCAATCTCTGACAATCTGACTGTGACGCTCTCTGACACACTCTGTGACATGCTCTCTGACATGCTCTCTCTGACAATCTGACTCTGACGCTCTCTGACATGTTCCCTCTGACACAGTCTCTCTGACATGTTCTCTCTGACACTCTCTCTCTGACAATACAAGAAAACTTGCCTGCGTTTTGCACCACCAATCTGCGGTCCACAGCTCAGCATATATACATTCACCATTGGAATCCAATTGTTTGACCGGCATGTACCGGAGTCGGTCATTGAATGAGGGATGTCCTAGGAAATGTCGTACCACTGGAATTGGGTTCCGATACCAGACCAGGGTAGCTTTTCCTTCAATATTGATTGAACTCTGCTCCCATCCGCATCCCATTCCGTCCATTTCTTCCATGTCTGTAATAAGTTGATACAGGTGATCAGGCTTTTTGGCATTGGCGTCAGCTACAATAAGTCTTCGTTTGAGGATGTTGTTGAGTTTTGTTGTACCTTGGTTAGTAGCCACAATGGAACAACACAGTTGCCATTGTTGGGATGTAGCAAACGGAGAAAACAAGTCCCAGTCATCATCCTCATATGACTGGACGCATGCTGTGTCATCGATTGGGGCTCCTGCGTTGAGGAATATCTCCATCTCAGGTTGCTGGTTTTGTGTATGGTCATCAAATTGGGGAATGTCATCTGCTAGTTTATAGTCTAGCCCATCTGACGTGGAATGATTCCTGGAATTTGGGTGAAGATGCGCATGTGTTGAATGGCGGTGACGAGTGAGACCACTTCGTTGGGAATAGACCCGGCCACATGAAGAGCAATTTAAGGACTGCATTGTTGAAGGTGAAAGGTTACGATTGAGTGCCACTGGCCCTGGAAATAATTGTAGTGAGCCTTCCATCATGTGTCCCAATGTTGTGTATTCAGCCTACCCTAAACCGACTTGGATTCTAGCCTATCCTCTTGATGTTTGTTGTACCACACACTATCTTTAGCCCCACTTGGTTCCTTGTGTGGGGAGTTCCGCTTCGAAGAACAATTTTCGGCTTCCTTACACAGAACAGTGTGAGCCGATGTTTCGGCCATAAACCGATCAGCATTGCTACTCCGCTCAACCCCTCATTTTCTCAACCTCATTGAGTTCGGCCATCAAAAAAACCACTGACATTTTTGCATCTTACCTTTTCGACCTGTCTCAACTAACTAGCATTTCGCTTCTTCAGACCCTCCTCACTTCAATCTGTGGACCTTTTTCAACCGGATCGACTTGCATATTTGTATCACTGTGACAATGTGTGTTGGAGTGGTCATCCCTTCGAGTGTGGGTCAGAGCGCATCTAGTAGTACTAGTTGTTATATAACACAAACAATCCTCACCTATTCACTCAGATCAATCAACATTAACTTGAAGACGGTCCTATCCACTCAGTGATCCTGATATCCACTCAGCGACCCTCATATCTGCTGAACAATCATCACTATTGCACCATCACAAGTCCCACAGAGATGGCCTACCGGCGTGTCAAACTGGACCAAAGAAATCTTTGCCTTCGTGCTGAAGAAGACGACTCACGACATAGATGCTGTGAGTAGCCAGTCTGCATTCACTGAAGGCCTTGCAGCAGTCCAGGAATGGAAAACCCAACACGACAAATCCACTATCCCTAAGTAGACCAATTTCAAATTGTACACCCAGGTGCGAGGCATAGGAAAGGTGCGTGACTAGGTTAGTAATTCCGACTCTGACATTGAGTCTCTGACATTGAGTCTCTGACATCGAGACTCTGAGATTGAGACTCTGACATTGAGACTCTGAGATTGAGACTCTGACATTGAGACTCTGAGATTGAGACTCTGACAGTGAGTCCCTGACATCGAGCTGACATCGACCTGACAAATAGGAGTTTACCGACATCTGCGAGACGCTTGTTGATAACTCTCGAGATCTCCTGGGACTCTCACCAGACACGAAGATACATGATGATGATGTCTGTATAACGCAGAGACTCATCTCATGCATACACTGAAGAGTCACCTGAAGGGCCACCACCACACCCAAAAAGCGCCACCATGCCCTGCTAGAAAATCAAAGACCACAATGAGCCCTGCCGCAAAGCCAAAAATCGCATCAAGCACCGTGCCAAAGACGAAGCTCACACCAGCTCCTTCATTTGACCATATACAGTGCACTCCTACTTCACCGATGAAATGCACTTCAGATGTTTGTGTTGAGTCTACAACGGCCGCAATTTCAAGCTCAAACTCATTGAGGCGAAGAGGAGATTCGGTACTGCGGGGTAGGACTACGAATGTTGGAGGCACTACATGATCGGCTGTATTGTCCGGGATACTGTCATCAGCAAAATGTATTTTAGTCACTGGAAGACTCCAGGAGTGTCTGAGAGGATGTGGAGTGTAAACTTAGATGCGTCAATTTCAGGAGAGTATCAGACCCTAGGAGGGCATTCCGGCCGACCTTCAGAGTAACTGGGATCTCCGATGACTGGTACAGGAGTACCATGGGAGTGATTGTGATGAGTTTGAGAACACCTCGGAGCGCCGGAGAATACTTTGGGAGCACCTGGGAGCGCCGACGACAAGTCTGGGAGCGCCGATGACAAGCCTGGGAGCGCCGGCGAGAAATCTGGGAGCACCTCGAATCACAGTACAGCAGTCTGAGAAAAACAACATCTTCTTTGGGAACACTGCTGGTGCGCCTGGAAATCATAGCTACTACTTATCATTCAGCAATTTTTAAAACTCATGTATTCAGTTTGTATTCTCATCTATGTATCTATGTATCTATGTATCTATATAGCTACCCATCTACACATGGTATATCTGGACTGGCTGCAGGCGGTGCTTGAGAGCAATTCGAGGTGCGCCTGAAAAGGCCGACCGAGT
>Ga0307512_10001454_pt1 | contig 33534 bp, 40 predicted proteins | sample 14_EM_MG_FD_200267 | JGI IMG/M metagenome (GOLD analysis project Ga0307512, IMG submission 200267) | Populus trichocarpa ectomycorrhiza microbial communities from riparian zone in the Pacific Northwest, United States - 14_EM | ecosystem: Host-associated > Plants > Roots > Unclassified | place... | reverse complement strand
AACAGCGATCAGAGGGCGATATGGAACGCGACGCGTTGAATTGACGCCGGGCGCGGAGTAATCCGCCACCGGGGTGTCTCTGACGGCTCTGACGGAGCGCGTCCACTCTGACGGAGCCATTCCGCCCAGACGGAAATATTTTTTGCTGATGTCGGTAGTTACATTAGCTTCCTCGGCCTTATCCTTCTCTTCTTTTTCCTTCTTTTCCTTATTCGTCTTTTGTAGACGAAAACATTCATTCCAGGTATGTCCTTCGGATTTTCCTGGATTATGTTTCTTGCACCAGGTGCAAGTTTTCGGAGAAGAGGAGGAGGAGGAGTTGTTGGTTTTTCCCGATTTCGATGGTTTCTTCCCTTTTTTCTTATTACCCGAAGGTTTAGAAACAAAGAGAGCCGAATTGTCTTCGATCTCGGTGGTGTCGATATCCATAAGTCGTTGCTTAACATCAGCATACGACAAACTATCTTTTATTGTAAAATTATCGATCACGTTTTTATGGTGTTTGACCAAAACACCCAACAGGAAATCTCTCTTGGCCTTGTCTTCAGTAAGAAACGTAGCGAAAGTTTTTCGGTACGAATCGGAGGAGGCTTTCAAGAGTTTTGTAAGGTGGAGCCACTGGGACTCAAACTTGGATATAAATCCTGGTAAGTCTGTACCAGAATATTGAGTAGGAAGGGAGACCAGATTCATTATCTGGGAGACAAGTGCGAAAGCTGAGTCTCTATAATATTCGGTGCGAAGCCAGGTCCACATTAGGTGAGGATCCTCCAACTCGACAATTTTCTGCAAAATGTCTTGGGAGACCACCTGTATGAATATGGTCGACGCGGTATGTTTAAGATGCTCATAGGCATCTATTTCTGTCTGTTCAGCATCGTCTGCTGGAGACACACCATCCACCACTACTTCGTACGCCTTAATTCCTTTCAGAACAATGTTCATCGAGGCACTCCATATCCGATAGTTGTCCTGTCCAGTAAGTTTACCGATACTATCGAGCTTAACATTTACTGGTGTTTTCTTGTCGACGCGAGTTGAGAAAGAGAACGCAGGATTCTTTCCGGAGGAGGAGGACTCGCCTGGTGCCATTACTGGTGTATTTGGGCGAGGCGAAGGAGGTAGTGATCCTAATGGTGTTGTGGAGGGTTCGGGTACTTCTTGATATTCGACGGGAACTGAGTGAACGTCGAACAAATTCTGAGTAAGAGGAGGGTATTCAGGATTTGAATCAGTATCGCTCATCCGGGCTCATAACCTATTCGATTATAACAGCGAAAGTCCAAAGAGATCTATTAGAATCTCAAGAGAAGTATACGAAGAATGAGTATTGCAAATATAACGATTTCAAGAAGTGTTCGAAATATAAGCATATACTGAGAAGTGGATTCGAGAGGAGATATTGTAGTATTCCGATCGATGTCTGAGCAAGTCTAACGAACTGTTCTCTATCCGGAGAAACAGTATCTGTATATACAATAATAAACGGGTGATTGTCCGTGACCATGGTCGCGGATCAATAACCAAAACAGGAAGAGAAAAACTCTGCAACTGTACAAAACTACATACGAACCGTAAAGAATATAACAGAACAATCTAGACACGTTCTTTGTAAGATAAGCGCTGATAAATCCTTCTTCCAACGGAACTAAAAAGAAGGTTCTAGACAAGTTCTAACCGGAACTTTCTAGACAACCTAAAACATAAAAGATAACAAAAGTATTAAAAGTTATTAACACACCACATTATCCTTATCCATAAAGTACCATCTTATCGTAAGGAGAATACTTAAGAAAGTACAAATATTAGTAAGAGAAATGTAGATACTTCCGTATTTTCAATAGTCGGAGGGTACGAGTGAAAGTGGAGTTGCATACGGACGCAAGGTCCCTCGCCAGCCAGACGGTAGAGAAGGCGCTGAGGCCCAGCTTGTTATGATATGGAAGGGGAGAACAGTGTGTATAGACTAAGGTACAGAGAGATGAAAGAAGGAGAGAGACGCGACATATATACAAGGATAGTGGGGTGCCTTATGCCCTACTGGCCGAGTGCCTTGCCATCAGCTCAGCTAAACCTCAGCTCGGTCAGGTCCACATGTAACACAGCTTGTTGAAGATATAGTATTGCCCTTCTTTCAGGTGCTCGTCGAGATAGACGGGATGATAGCCGCAGCGGCAATACCATTTGATTACTTCTCTAGGGACGCCCACATGGTATTCAAACTTGTGTGTGGGCATGTCTCTGGTGGTCGCGAAGGTGTAGTTAGGTGTATCGTTTCGACTCCTCGAACAAGAGGGAGAGGAACTGACGGACTGCTATACCAGCCATAGAGGAAAATACGTCAGCTGCTAGGAGGGAGTGTACTAAAAAGTTTTGAGCATTCGGGGATCGGGAAAAAACTTTGAGCCCAATAAAGCGTACTTTCTACGGCGATGGGTACAGCCGGCTATATTTTTGCTGGCACGTAGCCAACGCTGTATTCATGCCATCTGACAGACTACTGACAGACGGAGATCATGCAATTTATGTTCCGGTTGTGTTGGCATGCGCGAAGTCGCGTAAGCGGTAGTGTGGGTTAGCCGCCGAACAATACCGGGAAGCTGCCGAGCCCCAGCGTCTGATCGGGACTAAAGAAGCGGGGAAGCGAGAGGTACCGGGACTTCATACTTAATTACTGGCCTTGTGAGCGATCAGTAATGGTGTTATCTTCCGACCTATAGTCAAGGATTTATTTTAGTGCAGAGGTGGCACTACTCTGATGTGGTGGATTAATGATGGTCTCTGTCTTGTGTGGAAGTCTGTATTAGCATGAAGTTTAGTGGGTCAGTATCCCAATTGTACGAGTTTTCAAAAATCCCGGGAGAATGAGCTCGCAAGATGAGACATCTCATCGCTTCTCGCCGAGGGAAAGACCACGCTCTCACGGCGATGTTTTTCCTACGCTATGGCTAATGTGATGGACAATACAGAGGTTGCGTTGTGGCAATGATTTGTTTGGAGTTGGTTGCTGGATTATATTGAGTAGTAGAGTTACGGAGATAGACTTTGGACATTCTGACTATGCACTTGGGGGCGTGGATTGGCACATTAGGATACATTATGGCCTTGTTTGAGAATGTCGAGCAAAATATAGGGGTGGATAGCGGTCCGTGATGAGGATGGAGGTGACGGATCTAATGAGTGGGGAGATATTGATTGAGCGGGTTAATCAATACATCGGTGTAGAAGCCCCAAATATCCACCGTAGATCTTCGACACTGACCTGCGAATTTTCGACGCTTGCAAGAGTTCCAGGGCAATTGGTGCGGGTTCATACTCCGGTCTTCAAGACTCCGTACAAGTTCCAGCACCCATATTCAACGCCGTGTATAGTACAGTCAACCTTTCCTAACCCGTAGAAACCTCTTCCCCCTCCCCGACTGCCTCAGCCCTCCATCTCATATCTCTTCTCACTCAGCGGCAGCTCCACCCTCACCACTGCCCGCTCCTCCTGCAATTCCGCAGGACCGTCCGCATTCCCATACCCCACCACGCCCCTGATCGCCTCCTTCACCTCTTCCTCCACCCTCCGATTCTCCACCCTCTTGGACCACTTCCGTAGCTCCACCGCAACAATACCAACCAAAATTATGCCGACTGCAGCTCCGACACTTGCGCCTATGACGGTACCGTTGTTTGGGCCCGATCCTTCATCCTTGGGTAAATCCTCCCCAGTTCCGGATCGTGTAGCTTCGGGGCTCGGCTTCGCCTTCGGCACCGGGTCGACGGTATTTGTGACATCGGAAGCAATAACAGTATTGGGAGTCGCCCCTGACGAAGACGAAGAGGAGGTATAATACGTAACCGTCCACGTTACCACTCCTCCATCCTTAGCACTCTCAACCAGCGTTGTTTCCTTCCCTCCCTTAACACTCTTCGTAAACACAACCGTATCCTCGACCGTCTCGGTCTTGGTATTTTTCTCCTCCGCCTCCGTCGTGACTTCGACGCTCTTGCACGCCTCGCGTATACGCTGGTGTTCGCTGTCATCGTTGGGGTCGCAGGTCGACGGGAGGTCTTTGGTTTTGAAACAGCTCGAAAGAACTCGTTCGTAGTCGGTTAGCTTCGCGCAGAGACAAGTGAAGTCGGTCATGGCGTATTTCGGGTCGGTTCCGTGTGGTTGCGGACAGGTTACGGTGGAGGCGCCGTAGCGGCAGGGGATGCAGTCGCCATAGGTGGGGGTAAGGTGAGAGAAAATGAGTAGGAGGGGGAGGAGGGAGAGGGACATTTTGGTGCCGGTGAGGGTGAGTGGAGAGAAGTGTTAGGGTGGGTTGGAGGATGATAAGGCGTACTCCGCACTTGCTTTAGAAGTTATTCGAATTGAATTGGATCTTTAAGGGAACGCTGGGAAATGAGGAAAGAGCTTGATTATGGACTCGATAGTAGTTCTCGTGAGATATCTTGTACTAATTACACTCCTTCGTCGACGGGATAATCAGAGAATATCACCCGTCGTCAGACGCCTCAGCCGAACTTGGCATTTTTATCGCAAACTAAGTACACTTTGTCCTCCTCCGTCCTCTGCCATCCTCTTACACATAACGTTTGAAATCTCGTTAGAGGTTCTTTACCGCAACTTCACGCAGTTCTACGATCAACATCACTCGATCTCTCTCGGCCAGCTAGCAGCTGAGGCCGATTTGCAAATACGGGGAGTTCAATTGGAAACCGATTTGTAACATGGGCATCTCGAGGACCTCTATTTTTCTACTCTCACTATCTACCGTTGGAGTCTACAGAAGGTAATTCAGGTTGCTTCGAGTGTGTACCCGCACCATGCAGCTTGACTAGGGCGGGAGTCGATTTATGCTGTCGAGAGTTTGGTTGCTATTTGATCCTGGCATGATGATTGGTATGGGGGCTAGAAGTAACTTCGATCACTGTTATGGGCTAGGAAAACAACTAGACCTCCCCTGGTCTCTACAACTGCGGTTGTTCGGCTAAGCCTTCCTCCTCCTCTTCCTCCTCCTCAATCAGCAGGAAATCCTCTATGGCTTCAGCTAGAGGAAATATACTACGATATCTACCGGTGTTATTTCCAAACTCAATACCCGCCAGCTGTCCCATCTACAGTATTACCACTGCAGCCAACATCGCGTACCACGGTCACTGCTACGAGAACAGCTGCCAGCAAAGGGTTTTTTGTTACGGGTTTCGACAATCGGATCGAAAAAACAGTCAGTATAGAAGCTGCAGTGATTCGCACAGCATCTCAACGGGGAAGAATTTGTTCTCAGGATACAACTCGGACAAAAGTCAGTATATCCATTGAGTTTTTATGCAGAAGAAATGTTGCATAAATAGATATCAGCCTTCGTATGGCCAGAGTTGATAGCTCGTATGGGAGACTGGGAGATTGCTGTTAGACTGATGGCATTCAGCCGTATCTATACATAGATGAGTACGTACGCATTCGCACTTGTATGATCATATATATATGGCCGTGTGGCCCTCTTAGATAGTACACAATCAAGCTTCTTTATCTCTACCTTTAACAAGAAAATCCTAGCTACCGGCGAGTGAGATTCTGTGCTTAGAAAATGAATTTCAGAACCTCCGCTTAATAGGTAATCCGCAATTGTCAACTATCCTCCTCCTCCGCAAAATCAGTATCTTTTAAAATGATAGCAGCTGGCTTCACAAGCCCCGTCAAAAACCACCGCGCCATTCTGGAGAGCACTCCCTTCCCCTTCGGTCCAATTGTCGTCTCTGGATCCTCCGCAAACCCGAAATCAACAAAGCCTCCCAATAACACCAACATTACCAAAATACAAACATAGTCGACTATCAAGACGCAGATCCAGAGCGGGAACAAAATACATCTACGGAACCCGACAAACCACGATCTCGAGACTAATGTTTTGGTCCATGAGCGTAACGCCATTTTTCGGTCTACTTGTCCCGATTGAAGGATGGAGTTGGTAAAAGATTTGATTGGAACTAGTTTTCTGGGCTGGGTGAAGGCCAGTTGAAGGTGTTGCTCGAACTGTTGTGTATGTGAGTCGCTGAGGTTTATCTGTCCACGCGAAGGTCTATGAGGATGTCGATTATGGGTAGAAATCCGCTTGTTTAGCATCGGGCGACCATCTTGTGCGTCTAGCAGAGATGTTAAGAGACTGTTCTCGACACCACATGCGGGGTTGATGTTGGAGGAGGATATGGCTCTGTGAAGGACTCCGGTAGAGTTGGATACGGTTAAAGGGTGTTGAGGATTGCACACGTTGCATTCCTTGACGTGGGTTTCCCAGCGAAGACGACAGGCTTCCACGGAGCAGTGGTCTAGAGGTGCAGGGGTGTGGCGGCTGACGATCCGAATGGAGCTGGCTGGGGTTGTGTTAAGTTGGACTGTGCCGCGATTGGTTGTGCCGCGCCAACAGCGGGGGCGCTTGTAAAGAAGGAAATGAGGAACGAGAGTGTGGCAGCAGCCTCAGAAGCTGGGAATGTGGTGAAGAAATAACGCAACAGCAGGAAGACCCAAACCCAGTTGCTTGTTCTTTGGGGCGAGCTAGTCAAACGTGCCTGAGGGTCTGCAGACCTTAGAAACTGAGATTCATCTTTGCCTCGGGATTGGGAATGACGTGGATGTGCGAGCCCGAAGCTTGGAGCACGGGCTGGACTACTGCTTTGCTGGCTCTGCGGGTGTCTGCGACTCGATCCAGTACTCTCTGCAAACTTCCGAATGCATCCCCCGAAGTCCCGGACCCCATCGGTCATTTTTTCCGCATTGTAGACACCAAGGACAGTTAATAGAAGAGAAAGCGAAAGAACCCACCCAAAGGTAGCGAAGTTGACGGAGGAAGGCATGATACCCATCCCAAAGACAGACTAGTGGTACGCATAAGTATGGAACTGTAATAGGACTGGATAAGTACATACCGTGGAGAGTGAGAGTGGTAGATATCTGGAGTTGTTTTCCAAGTGTATTAGCATACCCAAATTGTCGTAGCAAGGTTTCGGGGATGCCTTTAGCGTACGTTATAGTAATAAGAGTGAGTATCCGAATATGATTCCCCTGCCTGACAGCCGTAGCGCTCTGTTGGGAGGCTTGCGCAGCCACCTCTAACGACATAAAGTTGGATATCTGACAATGTCAGTACCATTCCGCATCACCCGGAAAGGAGTGAATCACCCCATCACGATACGCTGTTGTTTTCTGCTGCCGCCTTAGAACGTCCTGTAAAGTCGTTTCCAGCGCTGCCATTCGACGGTTGCATTGAACCCTGACCACATCCTGACTGATTTGTCTAAGCTCCGAACTTCGGTGTGATTTAGTCTAAGCAGGTTAGTTGATAGTATTATGTCTTCACCCGGACGCAATGGAGACATACGTCATCCATAAGCCTGTCCATCTCCATTAGCGCCGCATCACCTTTCTTTTTTACATCCAAAATATTCTCCTTGAAGCTCTCTAAACACTGGATAGCCCAGTTAAATGCAAGAATATTCTTGAAACGCTTCAGATCCATCTCGTCCTCGCCAGTACTATCCTCCAAGCTGAAGGCATCAAACACTACCCCCTGGTCGGATATATGTAGCGAATCATCGAGTGTTTCAATAATCTTTGTGTAAGATAAAGCGACCGCCTCCAACATGACGCCTACGAGTGTTTGTGCAACTAGACATCGCGCAGCCCGTGGATCATGAGCAAAACTTCCGATAAGTTGCCGCAGCTCGTCCGCGTGATCGTGGTTGGAAAAGTACTCCGATAACTGTCTGCCCATCATTGAGCACGTCCATGTCCGACCGTCGGGAGCTCCTGTAATGACGAAGCAGAGGGAAGATTGAATAAGGGTGGATGGGCTAGCATTAACATTACTCTGAAACAGAAGGCTCTTAGGGGGAAATTTGGTAATCTATAGGAATACGTCATGGTCAGCGTCCGCGACAATAGAACAGGGAAAAATGATGATCATAGATAATATTACATTGCGATGAGATTCAACGTCAAACTGTTCAGTATGACCCCGGATTTCGTGGTAGCCAAAGGTCAGATAGGTGTCCCAAGTGAGAGAAGGTGACTAAATAAAAAGCAGTGAGTTAAACTCTGATCGGCATATATCAATGTACGCCGTAGAACTACCGCATAAAGCCCCCGATCAACATCGTAGCTATGAAAATGAGTATCTCCTCCAAAGTAGTGGTCCATAGCAGCCACAGCTTCACTATGAAGCACGACCAAGTGTAATCTTGCGATATTAGTGGTATAAGAATCCACAGAACTTTCGACATGCAACTGTCAGAGTGCTGCGCATGCACGAATAACCCAGAGGGTGGAAGCATACACAATACGATACTTAGCATCCGTATCCACCCTCTACCAAACACTCGAGTTAGCAGGTGTTCTTATGAAGCGAAAGTGCGGACATGTCCTCACATTGTCCACAATACGCTTCGCTAGTTCTCCCCACCCCACTAACCGATTGTATATACTAAGTCGATATTGGGAATCGAAATCGGCAATAGTCAACCCAGTTGCATTTTCCAAAAACTTGTAAGCGTCTGGGAAATTTCTTGCGTCGAATGCAGGATCATTACTGCGGGACGCGGCGTGATTATGGGTGACAATCTTGGAGTTGCTTTTGTCCGGGTCAAAGAACATATTCAAGTTCTTGACCTCACAAGCTGCTACTCTATCCGTAAAAGCAAGTTCGAATACCTCTAGAGTATCTAACATCCACGTTTGCCAGTGGTGAGCGCATATTCAGAATTAGAAAGGATAGACGCAGCTGGAGCACACACCTTCAAGCGATGTAATCATATAATCGGGATAAATTACCGCAGACCCGGTCATGAATATAGAATTGAAATCGTCGGTCCATTGAGTACTATTATGCGTGTCTTCGTTGATGCCTGTCTCGAGTTCAAGATGTGCAACAGCCCATTCTCTCTCGGAGCCCTCTCTGCGACTGCCGTGTTCAATAGCAGTCACTGCTGTAGATGGGCCATTCCTGATATAGCTGTGACTTGTAACATACTCTCTGTCTTTATATGGGTCATTGCTATGTGTATGTGGTCGTAGGTTTGTCCCCGGAGTAGGCGCTAGCCTTAAATAGTAATCGGCGTTCTCGTCACCTTGATCGACGCTATACGACCGTGAACGACTGCGAGTAGGCTTATAATACTCGTTGTCTCGATCGATACCATATGACTGTGACCGTGGATGGATACGGGTGGGTTCGTAATATGTGGGTCTGTCTTCCAGATCGGCGCCATACAGCGAATTGCTACGACTGGGTTCGTAATATATGCGCTCATATTCTTGACCGAAGTTATACAAACTGTGCGGGTAAGAGTTTGAGGTTTTGCTGCGTGTATATGAGAAGCCTTCTGGCCATGTGTGGCTGGATTCAGCGTGGTAGTTGGGATCGGATGACTGCTGCTGCATGGACGAAGCCCCATGAAAACTGTAAGGAGGAACAGACAGGTCATCCGGAGATCGAGGTAGGGGCCACAATGGTGGTGAATAGTAAATCCCACTAACAGGTGGTGGTGGTGATGGTCGTGGTGGTGGTGAAGGTAGTAGTGATGATGGTGATGATGGTGGCGATATTCCTTGCTGGTAAGACGCGGATATTATGAATGGGGGTTCAGATGGTAGTGATACAGATGTATCTTTTTGGGTCTCTGATTGGAGACGGGAGAAGTCGTAACTGTCGGGATTGGATAACAGCTCCTGCACGGTAGGGACTCCATGAAAGCTGTAAGAAGGAACCGGCAAGCCATCAGGTGATGGAGGTGGGGCCCAAGGTGGTGGTGGACAGGAGGAAGCTGGAGATGAGGGTGGCGCCACGGGTGGCGGTAGTGGGGGCGGAGGCACGACGACTGGTTCAATACATTGTGTGGGGAACACACATTCGGAGTCATCTGGGAGAGGGGTCGGTGTTACGTTCTGTGATATAGGATCCTGATTAGACTGGAAGTAACTATTGGAAGTGATCGCTGGTAGCTGCGTGTGTGCGGCTGCAGAAGAATCAGTAATATCACTTGCACTCTCCCCGGCGCCAGTTTCGCTTCCAGGAGCTTTGAACTCCCGTACGCGTGTCTGCGGATTGAAACGGACGCCTTTCGAGCGATCTATGAAGCCGGGGGTTCCGCGAGTTTGGGGTGACAATACAGACGGCCCTGCAGGTGACACCTGGGTAGTCCGAAGTGGCGACTGGTTTCCGAAGTGATCTGGAGGATAACCCAGGGGAGCTGATGTATATTCCGAGGGAACTCGTGTAAATGCTGATGAGTAAGCTTTTGCAAAATATGAAGGAGATGGCGCCCGTCTTCGGTGAGTTCGAGCGGGTGCTGGAGGATTTGGTATGTCTGACGAAGCTGGTGCTCCTTCGGGTGATTTCTTAAACGATGGTTCGAGCTCTGCGGGATGTACGTATTCTGGAGTTAACACAGGTGGTGATCTCATTGTTGGTGCGGCGAATGATTTAGGAGGTGTGAACGTCGGAAGAGTTAATGGTGAACTAAATTTACGAAACAGCACCAGCTCTTTAGATATATCCGGTGGGTGTGGAGGTTCCGGTGTATCAACAAGTCTACCGTTCGCGTGTGGTTTTATATCATAAAGAAGGGTGTCATTTCGATATATGAGAACTTTCCCGTCCCATTCCAAGATCGGCTTCACATCTGCGTCGTTGATGTACATGTTATTACAGAAAAAAGCTCTGTGGTCTGGAATAAGCAATTTAAAGAGTCGCTGAAAGCCAGGTGGCGACTCTGATTCCCGTGGGCCTCCATCGACGTCGTGGTACCCTTCGGGTACATACGGAGAACCTGCACTATCAGTCTCTAACGGATACCTTTTATCTAATGTTTTCTCCGTTCCTGCTAGAGCTAGATACATGGTCGGAGATTCTTCGCCATTCGTTGCTGCATATATGCCAGGTATTTTTGCGGACGGCTCTCGCATGCTCCCGGGTTCACTAGCATCATCCGGTGGGAGGGAGTCGGTGACAGCAGAAGGATCTGGGGTGGAGTCGACCGGAGGAATATCCGACTCCAGTTCCTCCAATGATATTGAGGAATCCGTCGAGCTGTCGTACTCCTGTTCCGACAAGTATTTTTCGGCAGTTGCAGATTGGTCAGTAGATGGTTCTAACAAACGTCTCTTTTCGAGCTCAACCATGGCATTAAATATGCCCTTTTGTATTTTCACCGACAGCTTCTGTCTCATAGTCTGGTGAAGACGAATCCGAATATCATCTTCTTTGATCTTCTTGCTGAGATAGGAACACTCGTAGCTATACGATCCGCCGCTTCTGGCCGAGGGAGCGTTCCGAAATTGATCCTCGTCTAGGTCCACTGAGGATTCTAAATCGCTGGTAGAGGATGTCGATTCCCCACTAGCCGCTGATGAACGTTCCAATACTTCTGCAGCCCGGAGCATTTCAACAAGACTCACTGCCAAAAGCGAGTCTGTCTCCATACTCCATACTCCACCAATCCGACATTGTTTCGGGTAGAGTTTCATCCCAAGACGTAACAATTGAATACCCGCGCTGGATGAATCGGCGGCACCCTTTATCGAAAATCTCGCTAATGTTTTTGGCAGATATCCCGAGTTTGCCTGTCCTTTCTGCCAATATTTGTACCACCATGCACTTCGAATGCATGTCTATAATGAAGTTGTTGCACGACAGCTCCCAGGGCGACCAGTGGACCTCCTCTCCTATCATCCGTCGAAAATTCTTAATTCTTATGTTCACAAATTCAGATTTAAATCGCCAGTCTATGGGTCTCGGCGGTTTTATCTGCGTGGTGAATTTCCGCCGCAACATTAGCCTTCCCACATCTCCAATGAGGGTGTTGGCTAGTTCCCGCGTCGGCTCATGGTGAAGTTCGTACACTAGCAATGCCATGCGATCGTTGAGTTCGTCCAGCGCTGTATACAAATCTTTTGGTCGATGCTCACTCATTCGCCGAATTTTCTCAGTCTCCCAATGCTTCTGGAGTTCTTTTCGAGTTGTTGCTTCATATTTTATCTGCTCTGTGCGCACGTTTGGATCGTCCTCACGCACATCGAACAGCCTCGCCAGCGAAAAAAAAAGCGCAGTGAACCATCTTAGGAATGAATGCGATAGCGAATAAGTCTCGATTCGTGCTCCGTCTTGCTGTGCTCTTTGGTGTAGTTTCTCGTTCAACTTTTTTTGTGAGATTATATAGTCTTTTAACTTAGGGGTATTGGCGTTTTGTAAAACATACTATACAACATTAGCACCTTCCAGTAGCACAGATGCGTAGAGAACCTAATTACCGCCAATGTCAACGACCAGTATAGAATCCAGTGGGTATAGCCAGTTGAGTGTGATTGTGGCATCGATCGTTCTGGATTGCCGTGTAGAAACCTGACGCAGTGCTTGAGGTAGACTAATTGAGCCTGTCCTCGATGGCAGCCGTTTCGGAGGATTCCGAGCTTGCCGGTTACAAAGTACCAACGTTGTTCCGCATGAGAATCCAGCTCCTCGCCACCTTCCTCCAGACGCCCAAGACACAAGTATACCCAGGTAATTGCGCCGAGTAAGGTCTGCTGAATTCGGAGACGATACTTACTGCAAATTGCGCCCAGCTTTTTAATGTTACGTAGGGGCTCGATGTATTCATACACCTTTATCAGTGCTCGAATCTGCCAACTAAATGTACAGTAAGCTCCTCGTGAAGTTCATAATTAAGTGGCACTGGCAACGCACAAGAAAGTATGAACGTCTATACGCATGGATGAAACAATATTGCTCAATATCGCGATCGGTTGAGTGTCATTACCGGTATTGAAGAGGGGCACTACAGCAACAGACAAAATATACTCCACCGTCCGACCAATCAAGTTCAGCTTCAGTTGGTGTAACTCCTGGCCATCATATTTTCTTGCAGCACGGAATCCGTCCGCCCGTGCGCTGTTGTCTGATTTCCACAAAAGCCCGGACTTCATCCCAGCTGAGCTGATGCCTAAATCTTTCTCGATCTCCTCCAAGGACGGTGGTTTATTCCAAGATTTCCTCTGAGCGGTGGTGAAACCACACAAAGAGAACATACTGATCAGGATGATTGGTTTATCCATCAGAGTAACAAACCCGGTAAAGCCGAAATCTATGCCAGCATGCGCATTTCCTGTAGTTTCCGGTTTCCACTGCAGTTTAAGAGGCTCTTCGTCGCAAAAACATTGCACACACATCGTGGCGCCCAAATCTTTGTCGTCTATGACCAAAAGTTTTTCGTCTTCCTCTAGCTGAGAAGTGTGGAGGTGCAGTTTAAAAGGTGGAGGGAAAGCATCTGGGGTAGGTATGGCACGGTTGGTACAGCAACATCCAAACCGTACCAGGCTACCAATCTTATACCCAACCTCTAGTGGTGTGTGATTGGCGCTCCCATTCTCTTTTCTGCTGTGCACGCGTGCAATGCGGGAAACCTGAATCAGGCTCCCATCCTTGACATACCACGCGGATACGACCTCGCCCACTTCCCCATCCGCAGAATCCTCACGCTGGAATAATTCACGAGTGACTGGCCAACGATAGTTCAACCAACCACTTGTAGCGTCATCTCTCGTGCGCACACGCCCCCTAGTTGCGCCTTCACTGAGATAATCGTTCAACTGATAATCGATATCGTGTGGGATACGAAGGCCAAAGCCGAAACTGGATCGCTGACCGCGAGATAAAACGGATGAATCAGGAAAATTACCACGGGCAAAGACTAGACCGCAGTTAGAGTTTGACGGTGCGGTCAACTGTAGTAGATCGAAGTCGGCACTCAGAACCGCCGTGAATCCGCCGTCTCCAACTTCTAGAGTACCGGAAACCGGAGGAATCTTGGGGTCGGAAGAAGAGTGGAATGGCGTAAAAATGTCTAGTTTGGTAATGTCAGGGTTGGAATCGGAATCCACAGTGAAGAGGCTTTCCGAATATAAGTATCTAGACAACTACTCATCAGGGTATTTGTGGACCGACCGAAGTTCACACTTCCCTTTTCTCTTTGCTTTTCTGTTTCCCTTGTTGATGCCCATAATTCCGTCTGACTCGCCTTCAAAGCTACCTTTCCTGTTAACGCTTCCTTGGCGTTCGTCATTGCCACTCGCCCCCGAAGAATGGCCGGTTTCATCGTTGTTTGAGTCCGCGTCATCAACGTGCGCGTGTAGTTTTGGGGTTGAACTGGGGTGAGTTTCCTCTCTAGATTGTCCCTTGCCTTTGCGATTACCCCTGGGCATGCTTATTTCACCACTTGACCCAGGTTGGCTGGAGCTGGTGAGTGGATCGCTGTCTGCTTTGATTTTGGCTTAGCAATCCACAAAGGTATGGCTAGAGTTGTGGGTGTCGCCATCGCACCTTCAGCGTTTTCCATTGCAGTTGCGACGCGAGCGCTGGTGTTGGTGGAGATCGAATTGGAGTATATATATTTGGGACTTTAATGAGATGCTTTTTAAATAACTGAAGTGGGTAAGATTATGGAAGGGACAAAATTTATGGTGAAACCCAACTCTGCCTTCCAGAGGCTCCAAACTACCGGGATACCCACCTTACGAATACGCTGTGGGACGCGAGATATCACATCTGATGCAACTTTATCATTAAATTATTGTGCTTTTGAGTAAGCCGCCATTGGCGCAAAACTATGATCCAATAGGGTTCTCAGGAGGCATAGGTTTTTTTGTGGCAGTTAGTGTGCAGCATGCATATCACGGATCAGCTGTATACGTTACCATTTTGAGAATGTCTCAAAGTCCATATTTTTAACCACTGAGATCGCTCAAGCTACCCTAAATCTTCACCGAGTTGGTTCGCTCTATTAGAGAAATCTAAGTCGCTCCTGATTCTACCTTGTGTTGATATACGCCATTGTGTTAAAGATTGATGTACTCGCTTCTTGATAAGCTTTGCCTTAAGCGCACTACGTATGTACTATGTAACATATATCTACTAGTTTTCGACATCCTATGGTCATTGATTTGAAGACCAAAGGTAGCCGTCTGCATTCAATTTCTGATGACCATTAGGCAATCGTTATGATAACCAACTACCGAAACCGCCAAGAAAACACAACTCTCCACACCCAAGTAGCAAACAGCCGCTACCTGCTGCAGGCAAATATGACAAGCGCCCCTCGAATTGTAATACAAAAAGTGTTAGAAGAAAATACTGAAGTTTATTCGAGCCGAAGCAACAGAACAACAATCCGACAAGCCACGTGACCAGATGTCTCCCTATCTAATCTTATCAAGTGCTCATGATCTAATCTATTCCTCATCTTCCATCCCGTGCATAACGTGTTAGACCAGGAGCCTGGTAGTGAATCACAAACCCGCGATAAAATGTATAAAAATTCCTATATAATTGTAAAATGGATAAACTAAAGGTGGTTTGTTTATTTGTTTTTAATCATTTTGTATTCGCCCCCATGCGGGTATGACATACATATTCGTTTCTCGCCGCTCCAAATCTAACAAAGGAAAAGTTCAAGCTGTGGCTTCTCCAACCATCCCCTCATCTCCTGAAAACCAACGGTGCTAGATCGATTGGTGCTTTCGGAATTGGAAATTTGTGTTGGCGGAGAGAGTTTACTGTTGATTCCCAGGTTCCCAGGTAGTGGCTGAGGACATGCATACATAAAAATTAAACTTCAAAATTTCCAAAACTATGGCAGAATATGGGTTTGTATGTATCACTGGCACTATATTTCATGGATTTGATATGGGTTTGTATTGTGGTGGAGAATCATCCCTCGATATTTGGTGGTTTGTTAAGGCTGATTCACTTCTGGGTACTGATTCACTACCAGGTCTGATTTACTTCCTGGTCTAACACGATACCATCGTCGGATGACACTAACGGATAACTTCACAACTATTTAAGTTGGTACATAATCCCCTGTTTCAATTAGAGAGCATAGAATCAGCAAGTGGCCTCACGAAACACTCTTACAATATCTATGTGGATGTAGGTGAATGCGTCTTGATTTAGTATTGAAATGTGTAGCTCGAAACATTGAATGTAGTAAACTGTATCCGAGACTACTCAGTAGATGAACACAACGAATCACGAATCAAAATTACTTGTTATGTGTAGTTAATTGCAAGTCACTCTGAAATTTTCGGTATTATACATATACCTACGCTTGGCTCCGAGGCCTCGGGTGCCACAGCTATGTGGAGTTGGAGAAAAAAATTTGTGCTTGGTGGAGACGACCACGCACAGATACACAGCCTCAAACCTCCTCAAGCGGCTGAACAGTATCATGCATAACAAGCGTGCATTCGCGCATGGGTGCCCACATATCACTACATAGCCTTGTGAGAGACCGCTTCAAACCCATAGGCTTGCTTGTCGTATTCAACTCCAAGTCACTTCCAAACATCATGGCGGAAGTAATCGGCTTTGGTGCCAGCGTTCTCACTTTCATCACCATCGCCACTCAGCTCGCGAAAGCGGCCTTTGCCACATATGAAACAGTCACGGACGCACACGAAGAAATTAAGCGAGTTCGTACACGACTAAATGACCTTCGATTTATACTGTTGCAGATTTATCACCGGCGCATCCACTCCAGCAGCACCGGCGAGCCCGATCCAGCATATTGGGACGACAAATCTGCAAGATACTGGGATGAAAAGTCAGCGCAACTATGGGATAGTTTTGCACAGCTCGAGAAGATTACAAGTAGACTGAATGAAACTCAGCCCGTGGCTAGACTTCGTTGGTTACTATCCGGGCAGGATCGAGCAAGGAAACTGTTGGCGCTTCTTACGGAGGATTTAGCCGTACTAAAAACGTTAAACCAGTTTATGTTAGAGTCGTAGGTTCATACTATATGTCGAGACTCGCGGGCATTACTGAATGAGAATAGCTATAATTCCAGATACCAGGCCCGCAGTGAAAGCTATCTCGAAGGAATTTTTCTAGGCCTCCAAGCCCAAGCTCCTATCATGCCAAACCTACTGCATGTCGTTCAAAAGGTTGATGAAATTAACGAAATGGTACTTGCCAAGGGGGAGCTTGCAGTAGTTTACAGAACTGCACAAACCGATAGATTGAGGTCGTGCTTGAAAACTGGCAACACCGAACAAATCCACAGCTCGAACATTGACATACTGGTGTCAGGTGTCAGGAGAAAGATCACGAGTTATAACCTCCCTTTCGGCAAAATTATTGTGCATTATGGTGTAAGGAGTGAACCGAGCCCTGGTCAGGGTGGATTGGGGAGCGAACACTTCGCAATGAGAGGGACGTGGGAATTCCAACCTGCGTCGTGGATCTCATACCGAAGCATCATCACCGAAGCACAGCTACTTGTACGATGTGGAGCAGAACTTGCTCATCCCACTATTACATCCAGCTTAACCACCAGATCGGCCTTATCTTGGGAACACCCAATCTGGAAATACGTTCAACACGGGGATGTAATGGGTGTCCAAAGACTTCTCCGTACAGGAGCAGTCAGGGCTACTGACATGGGGACCGATGGATCTACACTTTTGCACTCGGTAGGCCAATCTACAACCTCTATCCCCTTTCTCTTTCGACCAAACCACAAGTCCTGACTTTTCTCACGGTTGCTATAGGTATGCTGGAGTGTGGGTCACAGGGATTTGGCGCCTGAGGCGGTGAAGCTTCTGGCACTATTGATTAATTCAGGAGTTGATTGCAATGCGGTGGATGGAGCCGGCCTGTAAGATCCCTACCCTGACTCCTTTTGGCATTTCTGGGTCACCTTATCCAATTGTTGCCAATTTCTGAATCCCAATGTACAGAACAGCACTAAGTTATATGGTAACCTCAAGCTTAGTCCGGAGGCCAGAGAGCAGACAGTCATTGAACTGCGTGGCGGGGATACAATTGATTATAGACGCCGGGGGAGAGTTCGGCTTCCCATGGGGCCATTGTTCTACGGCATTTCACCTGAATCCGACATATGCTTATTCGGCCTTGAAAGGAACATCTTACTCCGAAGTTCTTAAGGATTGTCTCCAAGAGCATGCAGTGCGCTTGTTTTCAAAAGATCCAGAGTATCCAAGTGTGGCTCTGGTTTTCCTCCTAACAGACATGGTCTGTGGGCAGTTCATAGAGGTGCAAGATTTATGGCGACACATCCGTCCAAACCTATGCGCTCCGGTGACCGATACAGCTTCCCTTTTTAACTTTATGGTTGCAGATTTGGTCAGTACGGCCGAAAAGGTGTATAGTGACGGCGCTATTAGCACCTGGTTATGGGTCAAGGTTATTGATAGGGTATTCGTGAACTGTACTATTGCTGGCGAGATCGACCAAGCAAATGGGATTCTGACATCACTGGTTGCACGTTCTTCCAGTTTTGTTAAGCACCTAAACATATCTTTCTCGCAGCAGATGGGCAATCCGTACCATGTTCCCATAGATTTATTGTACGGCTGCAACAGGGAAACGCTCGATATTCTCGAATGGAACGGTATCAGTCCTGACGTGGTGGACTACCGCTTGATGCAAGAATGTCTACTGGACGATAGGGCATTTCCGGAATTTCTTTGGCGGCGCATTAGCATCTCCACCATGTTTGATTGGATGCTCGTTTGCGCCAGTGATTGCGTAGAATTTTCCGAGCACGTACTACCACTACTTCGCGAAGGCGCTGACGTCAATTACATTGGCTGGGACTGCCCTTATTTTGGCGAAGACTTCTCAGTTCCACGCACCCCACTTGGAGCGGCAGTGAGAGCTGGAGAGAAAGAGACAGTGCAGTTATTGCTTGACTACGGCGCAGATGTTCTACTGGACTCGGAGGAGCGGAGTTCCCTTTCAGGGATCGCAACAGTTGGGGGCTATCAAGAGTTAGCGGAAATGTTAGAAAAGCTTGAGGTTAAGGAGCAGACTAAAAGGAATCTCTCTACGGTCCCTGGTTCGTACTTCCAGTTTTGCCGACCGGTTTCTGTATAGGTTCTAACTCTTCCAGAAATTACGGTATTACCCCAGACGAAGCAGAATCAAGCGCCTAAGACGTATTTGGACCACATCACACTCGTTCTAGGTATGCTTTTGACCACGGTTGATTTCATCCGACTTTTAATTCTTTGTGGTCTGGGATGGGTTTTACGGAATCGTCGACTTTTGTGGTGGATTTGGAGCACGTGTTTCTACTTTGCGATGCCTGTTGTGAAGGAGCTTGGATGGGCAACTCTTGGGGCCTTTTTCGAGCAACTTTACTTGAGGCAAAGTTGGGAACGCTAAGAGCGTGATTTGGAAATGATGTTTTTACGCGTTTATTTTTCTCTTAATTTCTTAGTTCTCGATATTTTGTTTCCTCCTTGTGTTTTGTGCATCCCCTTAGTAGCAGAACAGACATTTAATTTCAGTCGATAGTCAAATTTTGATACAAGAATAAACCGATGGACTTATGATCAAATTGCCAAGTAACATCACAAAAAGCTTGAAATTTCACCACTTTGATTATCCGCTACGGCATTCTCTTAAGATAATCAATGACAGAATCTCCAAGGATGGACATTTCTTGATACGAGTTGACTGTAAGCGAGGCTGATGGTAAGGCATAAGACAACAACTCGTTTATATATATCTCGAGTCTTTCTCCTTCTCCTCTTAAGTATATACACTATTCTGATCCATTCATAGAATCGCTCCATCCATGGATGGGCAGTACCATCCATCGATGGGGGTGCTTCCATGAATGGGACAAGTGAAGTAAAAAAATTTGTGCCACTATAGGAGGATTATTGAAAGCTAGTAATTTAATTGCTGGTAAAGTTAGCTGAGTAAAATAATTACAGAAAGAAGGTAGGTTTTATGAAAGTGAAGCAAAGATAACTCTATTACATACAGCTCAGAGTTACCACTCCTCCCACTAAACCAGAGTGCAGTAAATCTCATTCTTAACAGTCCAAAGAAGTGAATGGCAGATGTATTTGGAGGATAGAGTGACTTTTTTGAAATAAGCAAAGCGAAGCCAGTTTTAATACATCTAATACAAGAAAAGTGAAGCCAAATTTTATACATCTATATTTTAAAATTTTATTTGCATATTTTATTTGTCCCATTCATGGAACCGCCCTGTCCAGGGACCGGTCACCCTATATCAATGGATGGGCGGCACCAATAAGTCGCAACAACACTCACGCAGTTCTCCCCTCCATATCGCGACATTTTCGATAAGTCGAAGACGTAATGAGAGAGGCTGGGCACATGCTTTCTGCTTCATGATGCGGTATATAATACTCAATGTTTATGAGTAGCTTGAATTAGTGAACTGTTACAAATATGTGAAACAGTTATGGTCCAAGCTTGCTACGGAATCAAGTTCATTCAAATCATCATTAGCCGAACAAGGTAATGAAGTTCTCAAATTCAGACCTCAGAGTAATCAATCCTGCGCTGAATTTCATAAACAGGTGAAACGAAATCGAAAAAAAAATACTCATCTGGAACTCTTTATTTGGTAAGTATTCTTTCCCTGCGCTTTAGCCCCTTCAAGACTTCTCTCATTACATTCAAACACAACTCCCGTCTACTCTCCCATTACCATAGCATATAGCGCTTGAATCCACTTTAAATTCTCGTCCAACGCCATATCCCTTAGCACAACCGGCAGTATAATCAGCTCCTCCTCCGTCCACAACTTTGGTTCTTTGCGGTCTTTCGAGGCCTACACTTCGCTGATAAGCAACTCTTTGTGCTCTGACTCATACTTTACAAGCAGCTCCTTGAGTTCTCGGCGATCTTCGAGTACTTTTTGCAGTGTTGCTGCCGTCTCGAAGAGCTCGATTTATGCCCTTATTTGTTGCTCTTCAGAGATATTGCCGGATTGCAGGGCCTGGATATAGCATGCGGCTTTGGAATGAGAGCTGGTGTGTTACAGTCAACTTCGTCGCCGAAGCTTGTGTAATAAGAGGCGAGCTCTTGTTTGGTTTCAAAAATTTTGGTTAGAAGTGCTTGATGAGGTCATGGTTGAGTACAGTGTACGTTGATTTGAAAAGTAGTGAAGAAGGGAGGGGGGGCGAGCTGGAATACAAGTTATATCTGTGAGAGACCTTTGTGCGGAAGGAAATGGGACTCGCATTGATGAAGCCACCCTACCAAGCAGTCTGTAGATAACTACTTTGTTGCATTTTGCTTCTAGAACTGACGTCAAACAAAGGATAGCTACAAAGCCCCAACCCTTGCTATTACATGCACAAAGAAAAGCACCAAAGGAATTAAGCTGAACAGTGAAAAATCGTAAGCCTCAAAGAGAATCCCACTTTCCGTTAACTTCTTTGCATGGAAAAACATGAATGTGAAAAGTCCTCCATTGACTTCGACGTCTGGACCTCCGGTGCCTCTGAATGTCGCAAATGAAAATGAACTCTAGCGCACCCTACTCGGCTCGATCTTCTCAAATAGTGCCCCAGTGAGATATAACTGGTACACTGAGGAAATGGCTAGTGATAGTGGACTTCAAGTATGGTTACGCAGTGAGGTTTTATAAAGGTCAGAGTGACATCTAATGACTCCGTGGCACAAGGGTAGCGCATCTGATTCCAGTCCAGAAGGTTGCGCGTTCAAATCGCGTCGGGGTCAATGAGAGTCGGCAGTTAGCTTGGGACTTTTTTGGATTCTCGTTTGGACGGAGATGTTTGTGGATTGGGGGTGGGGTCTTGGCTTCCGTGTACAGGGGAGCCGTAAGCGTTGAAGACCTGCTTTCGCGATCAGCATTGTAGATTTCGTCCTGAGGAATATTATCGGCAGAATTGAGTACAATTTTGCATTTGTATGTAGTTAACGCAAATCTGACTGGGAATTCTTAGGCAAGAATACACGAACAGGCGTAGGTGAAATAGAGCAGCAGACAATAGCCAAGCTTTCCAACAGTAATACGCAACCTCTTTAGCGAACAACCATCCCACCCCACTCAAAAACGCAGGTCTCCTTTCCCACCTCCGGACGCGACCTCTCCTCTAACAACACCGCTACCTGTTCCTCCACATCCGCCCCCCCGTTACCTGTCTCTATCAACTTGAAAAAGAGCACAAAGAGCCTCACCACTCTCACCTCCCCCTCCTTCACCTCTACCTCTAACCTCGCCGTATCACGGTATTCCTTTGGTGTCAAGAAACGAATCGCAATAAATGGGGTGCTTGTAAGCTGCGGGCCCCAGTACGTAATGAAATCTTGCCGCTCTTTATGCAAAAGCCCACATTTCTGCATGAACGCGTCCATAAATCTGGCGAACACATCGATGCCGATATGGAAAATGTTGCTGGAGAAGTCAGTGCGGATCGGGCCTGTGTTGGAGAGTTGAATGGCCTCCTAGAAGAGGTAGGAGACGGGCGCTCCGGATATGTGGAGGGTGCCGTCTTTATTGGCAATGGTGATCCATTGGACACTGCGAGTCGAGGAAAACTGGGAAACGGAAAGAGTCGTCGGGTGAAGGTAGGTGAAGTTAAAGCCAGTAGAAAGCGTCAGAGTTATGGTTACTGGGGTCTGGTCGTGCAGTGGGTAGACTGTGATAACAGGTTTTCCTCCACTCTGTCCCTTATGAACTTGAAGTACATCTCCGTCCCTAATTCCGTGATCTGAAACTCGGCCCCACGTAGTAATCCGGGAACACACAGGAAGCACACCATCCCCAACGCAGAGTAGACGAAGCATATCGATGGGAAGTCCAGGAAGCAGTTCAGCCCGGTGGCCAACCTTGACCATCTCTGTTGATGGGTAAACTTTCAAGTAACGCTCTTGTATACTACCTTGATTTTCATAGTCGAGAGTGATCGTCATTTCAGCATCCTTCCCAGCAGACTTTTGCCGAAGATCAACAACCGTATGTGACTTATCAGCATCCCGACGTTCATTCTTGGCTTTCGGTGATGCATCAACAGTGAAAATGGTGTTTGGTGATATCTCGATCATCGCGCCAGCAAAAAGGTAGAGCGACCAGAAGTTCTTGCATATCTTTCCACCGTCATAGCGGGCGACAACCTCAGCCCCCATGAGGCCTTGGTAAAACTCTTGTCGCACAATCTTGACAACGCTTCCCACGATTGAACCGCCGCAATGGGAAGCGATATTGCGTCTGCTTTAGTGTCTGAGCGGTAGACTTTAATGAACTAGAACACCGGTATAGGTTAGCGGCGGCGTTTGAATGGGAGGAAGTCGTACGCCGCAGGTTTGTGGTTGGGCCGCGCATGATGGGAACATTGTGTTCGTGGGGAAACGAGAGGTTGATATGATACAGGGAGGAAGTGGAGGAAACAAAGTTGATTAGAAGACGAGATGTAGGTTGGGCGTGCTCTCGTATACCAGCCGTTCTTTTTTCGCTTAATGACGAACCAAGCGAACTTGCGATCGACGAGAAAATTTGGAAGTGGTTAGAACAGGTTAGAACGGTTAGAAACGAAATTTAGCTTGTAGGATGTCCTCCTTTGACATGCCTGCTCCAAAGCCCTAAAACCGTGACCTATACTCCTACTTAACCCTTGGGGGGGGCCTAGGGCCTTGCCTCGTACTTGTGTGGCAGCGGATCTGGAACTCTCCATCCTGGACTGCCTGCTAGGCCCTTGATCTTTTCTGGTTGGTGCGTATCTCAGCCCAGAGCCGCGGGGGTTGAACTAAGATGTGTTCCGTCCCATGCGCGGGCTCCATCGATCCGCGAACATCCCGACTGCTTCGGAGGTGGGGCCAGATCGTGCATAGAAGAGCTTTCGGCGAACCTTTTATCTGGGAAACACATCCGATAGAAACGCATTCGTCAGATGCATACATCTATTAAGACCACCAGGGCATTTTTAATATGTACCATCACTCATAACCTCTGATGAGGAAACACCAGATATCCCAAATCTACAACACACCAACTAATCCAATAACGCCAAAATCAAAATGCCTTCCCTATATAATATCTAGACAGCCTCCATAATGAGCCTCCACCCCTTCTGATCTCTCCGAGTCGCCTTCTCTTCCTCATTCTCCTCCTCTCCACCGTGCGGCACCGCATTCTCACTCTCCTCCTCCTACTCTGAGACCTTGTTACCTCCGCCGCCTCCGCTAGCGCCTCTTCTACACGTCTTGTAGTCATACGATTCTCCTCTGTCTCTCAAGTTGCTCTTCCATCATCAAACGTAGCGTTTCCCGCGCTTGGTGCGGCCGGTATTGGTTGATTAGGTGGTGCATGTTAAACAGGATTGTTTGTAGTTTGGCGGTTTTGAAGGGTTCTAGAGGTTTGGTTTAGTGACGTTATCATTTGCAAAGGTGGGTATCATACTTCTTCGGGGTTCACGGCCATCATCCCCACTAACTCCAGGAAGTTTAAAAGCAGTGATTTTGATAAGCGGCGCAGCTCAACAACCCGGTTTGCTCCTGTTCCTCATCCGTTTCTGAGTAGTCTTACGATGCCGTTTTCTTCAAGACTCGGTTGCCGTTCCGGTGTTTGCCAAAACTCGGAGAAGGACCAGTATGAGCCACTTGCAGGGAGTGGCGGTGGGAGAAGGTAGTGTAGTGGAGAAGAGGCGGGGAGCGAGGAGGCAAGAACGGCGTCGGTTGGGCCGAGGTTCAGGGATTGACGGTGAAAGTGCAAGGGCGGCGAGATTGGCGGGCGTGAAGTGGGTGTAGAAGTTTGGAGGGTCCGGGAAGGCAGAGAGAGTTTGCGGGGTGTCAGCGGACATTGTGCGTGTTGTAGTTAGCACGGTACGGTAAGATGCGGCAAGGCGCGGTCGGGAGACGTGAAGGGCGGGTAATTGCAGGATGACGGCAACAACTAAACCAATGTAACGAAAAGGCATCACAAGAGCTCATCCGTAGCTCCCGCCGACAAAACGCTCGCCGCACACGCCTCCCCCTCCGTGCCCTTGACATATGGCACTATGACACCTACGACGCGTCTAAAATCCAAGCACCGCTTAGCGGAGCCGGGGCTTCTCCTCGCTCTCCGCCGGTTCAGCACCGTCAGCTCCCTCTCCCTCCCTCCGCGTCCTTGCTAACCTCCACAGCGTGCCTACATCCCCGATTGGTTCGGCGTCCTCCTCCTCGCTCTCCAGAACCTCGCAATCCTCTTCTTCGAGCCCTTCCACCGCCTTTTCAGCCTCGACGACCGCCGCATCTCCTTCCCACACGCAGACCCCGAGCGCGTCCCCGTCCCCTACCTCCTCTTCTATGCCTGCGCGCTTCCCACCCTCACAATCGCACTGTACGTCCTCCTCGCGCCCTCCTCGTCTCCAAAATCCCATAAACTCCATGTCGCGCTCCTGGGCCTCGCCACCTCCCTCCTTCTCGCCTCCTTCGTTACAGACGTAATCAAGAACACTGTCGGCCGGCCGCGCCCAGACCTTTTGGCGCGATGCAAAGCCACCCCTGGAACCCCGGAGCACCAGCTTGTGGATTGGCATGTGTGCACAGAGACAGATCATCATACGTTGCACGACGGATTCCGGTCGTTCCCGTCGGGTCATAGTTCCTTCTCCTGGGCGGGGCTGGGGTTTCTTTCGCTTTTTTTGGCGGGGCAGATGGGGGCGTTGCGGCGTGGAAGGGGGCTGGGGAGATTTGTGGTTGTGGCGCTGCCGAGCGTGGGTGCAGCGCTGATTACGATCTCGAGGACGGAGGATTATAGACATGATGTGTGGGATGTGAGCACGGGGACGACGATCGGAGCGCTGTGTGCGCTGTTTTGTTATAGGAGGTATTTTAGAAGGTTAGCAGAGAGGGCGTGTGATGTTCCATTTGAGAGGGAGGAGATGGAGGAAGGGGAGGACGAGTTTGAGAGGTTGCAAGATGTGGAGATGGGGTGAGTTCTGGATGGATCTACGTCGCGGTCGTAGGAGCGAAATGGGAGGGAATTAGTTTGTTGTGTGCATAACATGTATCTTGAGTTTTATGTGTGCAGCATATCTTACTCATTTGCGTCACAGATTGTCTTGTTTTGCGTTTGTCCAGTTGATATCATAGTATTTAGATCCCTCACATTTGTGTCTATTAGTACGATGTCATGACCAGCCCACTTCCTTTTCTAGTAACCTAGTTAGCGCTGAGTGAATAAACACCTTTCGCTCACCCAAACAAGCAGTCAATTTGGAGCACTTGACCTTCTTTAGCAGTGAACTTTGATGGAAGAAACCGCTCCAACCTTGTGCACAGGGTGACAGGCAGATTAAGAAACCAATAGAAATCCCTATATCTCAGCCTTCATACCAGAGAAATACTAGACTAAGCTTAACACACCGAATCTTGTTGATTGCCCGTTTTGGTAAGTAAAATAACGCCATCCTGACACGAGCATGGGTGTAGTTAGTGTTCAAATCAACTATCGTTGAGGGAGCGTTACATAGTGCTAAATTCACATGGAGATTGCTCAGCTGTCCTACAAACGTCCATGAGACTTGGCTTGTTGCAAACTTTAAACCTGTATATGAAGCTGGTCGGATTTACCTCGGGTGTAACCCTATGGCTCCGTACCCAGAATCCACGTGGAATCTTACCACTCCCGATTCCGCTTTAAGATGTTATATATTACCAGATATATGTTTTACATATTTATACACATCCTCCTCGTAGAGTACTCCCAGACGCGTGTGTTTCACCAGCGTCGTTTGATTAGTTTAGCTATCGGATGCGAGGTCGTAGATGAGGAAGCAATGGTGATCGTCGAATTCACGGTTTATATTCCAAGCTAGCTTGTGAGAATACAAGTACGTCGTGCCGCCGAACATATACCCACGCTAAATTCCAGGGGTCCAGCTATTTATCCTACTGACGGCCTTTATAGTACGCCGTTATCGTCTTCACCGATTTAGATCATTTCGAACTCCGCAGAGTTCACTATGCCATTTTCCTGTGTCATTGGCGAGTGTGCAGGTGAGCTTTGCGTCAAGCGGGTATATGGAAGTTATTGCAGTGTCGCTGTTTTCGATAGCGGCTTGGAATACTTCGTGGTAGCTGAGGAAGACGTTTGGCATGGTGTTTGAGAGCGGCTAGAATCCGGTGTACGTTCCCCGCGGCACGTTGTTGGGTAGCGGTTTCCGGGTTACGCGGGTGGAGACGTCGTCGTCGGTGAGGAAGGATTTGGAGAGATCAATTATCTGGAGCTAGCTACCTAGAAATGTCAACATATGACCGGAGGTGCAAGGCAGACTGCTTAATATTCACTAGTAATTCTGGAGACTCGATGAACCAAATATATAGCAAAAGTCAGCCACCTCATCCAGTTCCTCGGTCTGTGCCCACGCGAGTAGTATCTATATCCCGATTGTAAATAATGCACGCCGAAGAGGGCTCATTGTGAGGATTCGAGGTGGGAAGCGTTGAAAAGGTGAAGCCGAGGGATACAAAGTATGGGTATACCCGGGTATTAAGCTTCAGGGTGACGGAGGTCGTAGGTCCATCCATTAATATCATCCCGGGCCTATCTGCAAGCATGGCGGTAATTATCAATTTCTAACGCTAAGTAACTACTTAAGTACCCGTAGTTGGCAGCAAATACAAGCGCCCGATCAAGTATCTTTTGGTGTATATGTCATGGCCGAGGTACTTCATGTAGTCTGTTGTAACACGAGTAAGTATTTTCATTGGCTGGGCACAATAAAAAGTTTAACCTTTTGCACCTGCGTATTGAAGAAGTCTCCTTACGACAAGGCTTTTTTTCACTGATATTCATTTAATTTGGCGGTAGAGTGTGACGTGAGCGTATTTGCCGCTTATAGCCTGTCCCTTACAGACCCGCTGCCGCCAAAAGCAATCGATAGTTGTTAGCTCGGAACTGCCCGAAAACATTAACAGGTAAGCCTCTCCCGTCCATAATCAGAAGCAGCGCTATCGTAACTACCAGAGCGTTTTTTGTTCAGTAGGGAGTACAACCTACGCCTACAGCAGGTAACTCACACATTTCATCCAAATTAAGTATGTAATTACTAAGCCGCACATATAGTAAGAAAATGTTTTAAGTGAATTCCCAATGTTGTACCGGCGACGTATTGGACTGCGTATGTTCCAGATAGGTCAGTTTAACTCCACCCAGTTGTTGGTTGTGACATTAACACTAAGAGTACGTACTGGTCTTAAAGCAGGCCGATTCATAGTTTCCACAGACGAAAACCGTATGAGGAGACGACCCCACATCCAATTTCAAGAATGACAGCGGGCGATAAATGTCGGGGAGTTAGCCGTAGTCACTCGAGAGGGTGTTCGGGGCGAGAAGTTTATCCCTTATATGACTTGAGATGCTTGTAGTTGGCGAAGAAGACAAAGGTTTATCGTTCTGGGCGGGTTTGTTTCGGCTCAGACGACTGCTTCAGTGTTTAGTTAGGGCAAAGGATTGCAGATAATCGCCGAACCAAAATTAGCCTGAACAAAAGCCCTAACTACAAACACCCGTGACTACTTGCCTTAAGCAAACAGAAGATATCATAATTTGACAGCCAGCCGACTCCAAGCTTGGTGAACACGTATGCAAAAGATAATATGAATTGAATCTGAATCTCCCACCCGAGACAAGTCCCAAAATGATAATAACCCCGAGGCTCAATAATTCGACGGTGCACATTTCATACCCTCCTATCCACCTTCTCCTTCTTCTCTTAACCAACCTCCCACCTAACGAAACCTAGGTAAGTACTTAGCTCGAATTCAGAGTTGGGCGGCAAGATGCACCCGCCACTCTTCCAGACCCTTCCCATACTGTTCAAGATACTTCAACACATCGCGTGGCAATACTTCTCCTCCCGCATCACTGAACTCCGCCCATCTCTGCCTCGACTGATCATCCACGAACTCAAACCTTCCTTGCGTGAACTTCACCCAGTTCATTAGAGTCTCGATGTCAAGTGCAAAGCCGAATGCTCTGCCGACGAAGAGCGCCACTGTCTAGCTGTTAGAAACGGGAAATAGTGGGTAATGTGAATTGTCTTACGCTCGTTGAAGCATATAAGCTTCTTCTCGAATCCCTTCGCAGAGAGGTGCTGCGCGAGCTTGTATGGCCCATAGAAGACACCGCCCGCCATGGCAAATGGCAGCACGATCGGTGCAGCCGCCCACCATGCCGGATGCATACCCTCTCCGGCGGGGGCCTCTTCAGTCGGTCGGATCAAAGTGCCAGAATTTTCTTTTGAGATAAGTCCTCCATAGGATTTAGTAGATCCCGTCTTTTTCCGCCAAAGAACAGCACTTGCCCTCATGAGGAAATCACCGGCGCGTAGCTGCGTAGCAGATTTTCGGTATGTGAGAAACGCGTCGAACATTTCCCGGTTGGCGGTGAGTGTACATGCTGCCATATGCACAGCGTCGTACAGCGAGAGGTACAGATCTTCCTCGATGGCGCTGTTGCTGCTTCCCGTGAGAGTGCGATCGTCTGCGTTCTGAGTATTAGTAAGTTTAGCCTAGGAGTATAAGCACGCTTACCGACAGCACTTCTGACAGCTCCGACAACTGTAGCAGCACATTCCTTGAACTTATTCTGACATTCCTTTTCTCGCGCTGCCGAGCACTTAGAAACCTCCCTGTCCTACGATAACAAAACACCGTTAGTACCAGATAGAACCCAGAGTACGCGGCAGAGAAACAACTACCATCATCTTCTTCAAAATGCTTTCCGCAGTCTCAACACCCTCAGTGCCAAATAACTGTACAGCAGTAGTGCAATCGAGACCGGTGCCAACCGCGAAGTTGATCTGCGCAATAACGGCGAAAGACAAGGTGAGTGCCCTATGGCCGTATTAGATTTATCACCCTCAACTGCTGGCCTTTGCACTTACCACTCCGGGAGATAGTCCACCTGCTTCACATCGATATGCTTCAGCAGTTGTAGTCCATTGGTCAGTGCCTCTCGAAAGAGTGCCCTATTCCAGTGTCGCTTGAAAGTAATAGAAGATTCTAGGGCCGGCGACAATCCCAGTAAGTTCTTTTTCGTTATCTTCCGGAAAAGATCATTGGACGAGGGATGAAATATAAGTGTGCAGAATCTCGCGGCCTCTTCAGAGAACGACGTAGTGGCTGAAGAAGAAAGTCGAAAGGTAACCTGCAGAATGAGACAAGCAGGTCAGCGCAAAGTATGGAGTACTCACCACAGCCCTGTTTTCCCTGTCTCTTTGAATCCGGTCTAAGCACGGGATGTCAGAGCTCTGGTCGGTGGCGCCAAAGAGAGCAGACAGGAATTCATCGATCTTTTGCTCGAACTGGGGTGAGTCTGCGGCATAAGTCGGAGAAACAATAACGATTTTGACATGATGTTCCTCATCGTTGGTTCTAGATGGACCTGCAGTGGATCTAGATGGACCTGCGCTACCGGTAACCATGATGCGTGATATTGATCGTTTATCGATAGTGGGGAAATAGTTAGTCTGAGTATGCTGAGTGGCGACCAAGACTAGTGAAGTGATGAATGAAGTCTAGGTAAAGGAGATGAAGCCTTAAATTGGTCCCAAGCGAGCCCCGCACGCCAAGCCAATACTTACCAGTAAACTGTCTGTCCATAGTACCCCTAAACCTGCGGGTTCGTGCTGCGATACCTCATCTAGCACAACATTTTAGCGGATTTGAGAGTGCGGAAATAGCACCATCTAAGCGCTTTGTCGAACACATTCCTCTGGTGTTACCGTGTATCACTCGCAAAAACGGAGACATAAGTCTAAACATGGAAGCAGCGGTATCGTCAATCGTTCATCCGTCGAACATCATGGCAATCATGACTGACATATTTGTCGCAGAATACAAAGCTTCAGATCCAGTATGCTATAAAAAGTCTTATGTTACACATGAGACGAATTTTCAGCCAGTCTCGTCCTATGTCATTATAACCAAACTACCGTACGAAGAGAAAGATCTACGATAGCCCCCAACAAAAAGTTTCAGCCGATAGCGTACCCGGAAGACTCTGCTGAAGGTCACCATATACCACAGATCGCGAGACATCCCAACCAAGAATTGGCCCAAGATATCTCGTCCCATTGAGCCCAAGATCTTGCCAGGCCCGGACTCTAGACCCGAGAAAAAGTCCTGAGACAGCGTATAGAGAAGTTGGGTTCGTAAACGCTCATCAGTTCGTGAGATGGCCTGTAAATGTTGCGAACCGGCGACTGCAGTTCGCGAACCGAAATGGTCGTCTATGGTACGGAATATATACGAGTAGTAGAAATCGACACAAGCAAATGCAGCAACGACCGCAAGCAAATCCTGATGAGTGACCATAGCAGCTAGCGTAGTGATGCAAGAGTGGAGGTCCAAAATGCCACTCACAACCCTGCAACCACTAATCCGGTTTCCTGTTAATGGAAATAGAGGGCGAGAACTATATAGGTATAGAAGAGAATGAGAGTTTCCTCAAATTGTGCCCCCGAATTGTGTCCTCGAATTGTGTCGACCTGCAGTAGAGGACGATTGATTCAAATACTATGATGTCGATGCAGGCATGGACCATGGCAAGAAGATGCCATGGACCTATTGCCGACGATATATATCGCTCGGAAAACCGCTGGCGATCGGTCATAGCGGTCGATGTGGAGGTCGGAGTTGCAATTGGGGCCTTAATAATATCGGCGGCAGTGGTAGTGTGTGTGTATGGTAATGGTGAATGGTTTCAATAATTGTAGTAGTGTAGGACTACCCTGTAATTGTTGTGGTATTGGGTCTTTATCGGGTCCAACAAATGGTCTAATTGGGGCTTCCAATTTGCTCCAACTGAGAGAAGGTGTGCTGTTAGCTGGGCGGCCCCAAGCACCAAAAACCAGATATCGGGACCCGATTCCTTGTTCCACATCGTGTTCCACCATTTTGGTAACTTCCAAGTTGGAAACTGCCATAGGAGGGTACGGAGTAATTCGTTCATCCAGCAAGGGATTATGATGGATTTCCGGCCCCACCCGAATGGCGAACTTTCCTTGTTGAATTCAAAAAGAGGTCATGTAAGAGCATAGTGATCGCAATGATGAACCTTACACCTCCGACAACACACCACACCATCTTCTAGTTTTGCCAAGACCCTTATCGTCCAATTAAACCTATTATCGTCAGAAAACTTTTGCCTTGGTTTTCAGCTGTTCCCCCCGGATTCAGTTATCTAGAAGCCAAAATGAGTCTCTTCGGAGCCAGAAAGTCAGCGGTCTCGCTTATGGAAAGCCTGTCCAAAGCGAAGGAGAATTTGCAACGAAGGGAGACCATGTCGCCTTTGGTTGTAAGCGAAGAAAGCAGCCACATCGGTGGCCTACTTGATAAGATTACCGGACCAGTTTCTCATGACGGGACGGTGGTAGAGAGGGACGACCTCGAAAAAATGGAGAGCGAGCTTCACGGAGATTCTGAGTACGAAAGACTCAGAGATGAAGAGAAGAAGGAAGAGTTAGAAGCGGGACTACATTACGCTCGCATCGAAGACGAGAAGAGGAGAGCCGAAGACAGTCATGCAACCCCCAGAGTGAACACGGGACAACTTCCCAGTGACCTAAGCGATATGAGAGAGTACTCCGACCTGATGGGAAAAACTGGAGTTACTGGAATCACATGATACGGGAGCGATGATTCTTCTGAATTGTCACCACCACCAACTACGACGAATTACGGGGGAAGTGAGATTTCCTTCCCATCGCAAACACCAAGGGAGAGGGTCTTGTCCCCTTTGCCATCTACGAATTATGAGGGAAGCCTTTTGGGCCTACCTCCGAGCGCTCTACCCCAGGATCCTTTTTCGACTCCTAGGGTGAGTGCTGGAATTATCGCGCGTAGGTATATTCAGTCGGAGGAAGATACCACACAATACGCTGAAGAGGAGGGGGGAATGGAAGAGACCCGGAAAGTCTACACACTCATTCAGAGAAAATTCGAAGTTAGCGATAGTAGCGACAACGAAGATGATACGATGACGGAGGTGGAGTGGAGGGACGAGTGGCCCTACATGACGCCGACCAAAAGGGGAAAAAGGCGCAATAAGGGGAAGGGAGTGAGGAGGCCGGTAACGCCCGATCGACCAATCCCGAATTTGCCGCAGACACCAAGCAGGAAAACGTTGGACGCTGATTGGGCCAAGCCTGCAGAGATGTTGACAAACGAGAATGGGCCAGTTAATCTGGAAGCTTTTGTTGGTGAGTATCTTCGGAACACTAATGGGCTGAGGGACTTTATGGCCACAAATCAGCTGCATGATGAGCGATATGATGAGTGGTACCTAAAGCAGGCAGAGTTTATGGCGGCGAGACAGAACCATACGGATGCGGGGGTCACCTCCATCCGCAGGACGTCGGAAAAGATTTTGACCGAGGTTGAGTTGAGTAGGGAGTATGACAAGGAGAAAGCGGAAAAACTCGACCAGAGGTTGGAGAAGATTGAGAAGAAGGTGGCCAAGTTAGCCCCAGTTAATATGGCTAAGACGATCGAAAATGCAATGAGTGCTTGCATGGAAAAGATGGTGGACCAATTGACTGATAGGCAATGATTCCACCAGTCCAGCAATGGACCAGTCCGGACTGGAACCGTCCAGTCTAGTCCAGGTCCAGTCCAAGAAATTTTTGGACCGGGATCGGACCAATCCCCAATTTTTCGGGACCTGGACTGAACTGGCCTGGACTGCTTTGGACCA
>Ga0307512_10001453_pt1 | contig 33591 bp, 25 predicted proteins | sample 14_EM_MG_FD_200267 | JGI IMG/M metagenome (GOLD analysis project Ga0307512, IMG submission 200267) | Populus trichocarpa ectomycorrhiza microbial communities from riparian zone in the Pacific Northwest, United States - 14_EM | ecosystem: Host-associated > Plants > Roots > Unclassified | place... | reverse complement strand
TTCAAAACCTTTTCAACGCCCTCATACCCATCCTCCCCCTCTTGCCCATCAACCCAAAGCCTTTTTTGTTCTCGTTTCCATCTTTTACACCACTTAAAAAGGTGGTCTCTTGTCTGATATTCATGCCCGCACCACCAGCATTTCATATCTCTTCTTTTTCCGATCGGCAATAGGTATTTTGCTATCAGTGCATGTCTTGATTTAAGCTGATAAAACCTTGCCGCAATCATCTTTTTGGCTTCCATCACCGCACTATTACCTCCCCTTTTCACCAAATCATACCGGTAACTGTGCTTTGACTTCTTCCCCATCTCTTTTATTTCTTTCTTACTTTCTTCCCACTTCACCTCAGTCAGTCTTCGGCTAACATGGGAGAAAGAAACATAATCCAAAAACGGTAGCGAATTTTGCGTCTCGGTGTAACTGCCGCAATGCTTATACGCCGCCTTTGTTGCCTGTTGGTCCGCTTCTTCATTGCCTTCTATTCCTTTATGGGCAGGTACCCACCGGTACTCTACCTGAATATTTTTCCTGGCTAATGCATCGGCCCAGTTCATCATTCGTAGCGCTAGCACCTGTCCTGGTCCTGGCTCGTCCGATTGTATTCGTCTTAAAGTTGCCTGGGAATCCGTCAAAACCGTGACCCTGATAACTTCTTTTTCTTTTGCCATATCATCCGCAATCTTCATCGCTTCCGACATCCCATACATTTCTGCGTCAAACGCTTCCTTCTGTCAGCCTAAGTGCACCCTTCTCTTTTTCCAAAACCCCCCCTCCTTCCATACCACTGCGCACCCAACCCACTCATCTTCCTTTCTTGATCCATCAGTCCAAAGAACAAGTCCCTCCCTTTCTACCTTCGCCTCACTCAACGCTTGTTCCTCCTCCTGAATTATCACTTTGCCTTCAAGGGATATTTTTTCCGTTGGTAATGTCGTCCTCTCGTAACTCCTCCTTTCGAAAGGTTTCTCCTCCAGGATCAACTCATCAATCCCATCCACCCTTTGTAAGACATTCCTTCGTACTTCTAACATTCTCCCTCCGCCTTGAGCATCGGGCATCATTATCGGTCTCAACTTATACCGTCGTACCTAGTGTTAGCAACGGTTCTGGACCGTCACTTCCGGTCCAGGTCCGGGTCCAAACTGAACCGTTGCCAAATCGGCGGTCCGGGTCGTCAATAAACCCGAACTGTCCACTCGGGTACGGTTCCATGGTAAACTCCCAACCCGTCTGAATCGGACGGGTAGTAAGCGGGTCACCCAGCGGGTCCATCTATAGATTCATATAAGGCTCTTGTATTTGCAGTGTGTTAATAGTATCTTATCAGAATCGCGTTTTCAGCAACCAACAATGTGCTTTTGCTTGTTGAGCAGTTTGCAATATCGATTAATTTGGTATCTGTGTTTCACCTTCGATGAATGGTCTTTTTGCCTAGCAAGGCAGTCAATAATACAGTTATGCACGCGAAGATCCGCGTGATGCCTTGATCACGAAATATGCAAGTCCTGAAACTGTTTACGCTCTGTTGACGCTCATTTTCAGGATGCCGCAGTGAGCATGTCGCTGTTGTTTTTGCCAGTAAAGGCTGCCAATATCTCATAAATGGATGTCTGCAACCAATCGGAACATAACTTACCCAAGATGCAAAGCTAGAAATCATTGACACTCCGTTGACGCTCATTCTCAGGATGCCGTAGAGAGCGTGTCGCTGTTGTTTTTGCCAGTAAAGGCTGCCAATATCTCATAAATGGATCTGTGCAACCAATTGGATCATAACTCACCCAAGATGCAAAGCTAAAGATCGTTGACGCTCCATCGGGGCTCATGCTAAGAATGGGGCGGTGACCGTGTTGCGGTCTCTTTTGCCAATTCAAGCTGCCAATACATCCGTTATGCATAACAACGACCAAGTCACCGGTGAATTACGGTACTTACAAGACCACAAATCGTTGACGCTTCGTTGACGCTCATTTTAATGTATTGTCCATTCATCATCTGCTGCCGTCGATAATTGATTTCATCCTAATTTGGCTTTATCGGTTGTTTTTCTGCATGATTAAGACTCGGCCCTGTGGCAAAGCTGAGCGGCTTAATAATGTTGGACTGTTCACTCTCACACGACTACAAATGATGCGTCATGGCAAAGGATTTAGTGCGCCTGCTATATATCTATTTACGAACTGATATTCACACGCTAATTGTTACGATTCGCACATAATATATCCCTAACTGAAACACTCGGTCATGCTACATCAAGCTGGTGAACCATTGACGCATTCTGTCTTACTTTTTCTTCCTTCCTTTATTTCTCCGGGTTTCTGCTGCATTGACCGTCACCAACAACTTTTCAGCCTATCTCTTTGACTTCCGTGTTGGCCAAACCAATCCGGGCACATTTGGCGAAGCGCTCATATCATGCTGCTCTGGGCATTCCGGATCCTTGATGCCATTGTTCTGCTCTATATCAGATTCATCATCCGCTGCGCAATTCTCTTCGCTGTCAATTGGAGTATCCAAGTCGCCATTCCAGTTTAGGCAATCATCGGTGTCCAAAATGCTGTCAGGTGCGCTATTCTCGTCGCGTTCGACTGGATGACGGTTGATTCTTTGGATTCAGCGGACATGTAAGATTTGAGTTTGTCCTCCTGGGAGGTCCTTTGCAGACAAAGGTGGTGGCGAAGGTGATCTTTCTGTCAATTTAAATGCAGCCGCACCATCATCTTGAAAGAGTGACCAAGATGCTTTGACGATCTCGTCCGTATCCGAAATGTATCGCACTGCAGTCATCTGCTTGTTTGGAGCGCGAGATTTCTTCCGGGTAGCACGTAGGTTTCGGCAGCCCTGCCACATCTCCAAAAAGTCGAGAACCTTGGCCATTCTGTGCAATTTCCTTTCCTCCGCCTCTTTCTTCATCTCCGAGTCATTTTCTGTGTTCATGGTATCCAATTCTAGGTCACTGCCTGCCGGAATCCCGTTATTGGCTCGATCAAACTGCCTTACAACAACTTCTTTGCGAAGGGTCTTGCCGGTGGTTTTTGACTGCCTCCATCCAATAACATCTCGGCCAAGGGAAAAACTGGCCTCCACTCCGACACCATGTGGTATGATAGAGATTATGTCGCGCACCACATTGGAGAGATCGGCGTACTTTAAGTGCGTTTCTTCTTGTTGGCGCCAGCAATCGGTTATGTCCGGTATCCAAAATGTACTTCTAATCTCCATTGGGTCGGAGTTGTAATCATTGAGATTTGGATTAATTTGTCCCCAGTTCTGTGGTGCTTCAGGCGGCGAAGTCAAACAGAGCCTGGTAGCGGTCAATAAGCGGGCTGCGCGATCGCTTCGTCCGGGTGTCATCTCAGCCACATTGCAAGGCATTAAGTATTCCTCATCATCGCTGGACAAATCATATGGATCAAAGGATGATTGATAGGACCCTGATGCTGTTGGAGAGGGGAGGAGATTGTTGCTCGGTACAGTTTCGAGTTTATTGACAGGCACACGTCGATGTTTGGCACAGTATTCATTCTCCACATACTTCAGAAAGGCCTCTTGGTATTGTGTAGTGTAGGATGTCTCATCCTCAGGATTAATATCCATTCCCTTGTCCCACTTTCTAAACGATCGCAACTTCCGGAAATGATCGACGATGTGTGCGGAAATACGAAGCATGCCCGTGGTTGGAGTCACTTCAGCGTAGTATTTGGAAAGTTTCTGTCCAGCTAACTTCACAGCGAAGAACAAGTCTTCTTTCCACTGAGTTATCTTCTTAGCAAAAGCTCGCATTACGCCATCCATGTGATTGAACATGTCATTGTACACTGTGATGACGTGATGCAATGTGACTGTATGCCTCTTCGACATCCAAAGGGTCCAATATCAAAATGGCCTCAATACTTCCATGACATACTTGACAATCGTTCACTCATCCTGAGTTGTCAACAGTGGCCGGTATTCACTGTATTTTGGATTTTGAAGCCACTCACGTGTGAATTCTCATAATCGGTAGGCGCGTTCGAGCAACTCCAGTGTAGAGTTCCAAGGTGTCCTCACATCCATAATCAGAAGTACTGCAATGCGGACTTTAGCTTGTTGACAGTCAATGAACTCATTTCGGCGACCAGGTGTTAGCGTAATTAATACAGCAAGCTTTCTCTGCTATATGAAGGTCAGCTTCAGGACATTCAAAATATCATGAAATATGTACTTTCTCAATGATCTTCGCTAAACCTGGTTTCATGGCCGACACCTTCTTGATTCTAGCATTGCCCTCCTTTCGAAGTCTCTGTCTCTTCCCAGTGTCCATGCTGTCATTCTCTCCAAATTGCTGATCGCGCTCATGGGCTTCCCGAGACTTGTTGCGGCCTTTCACACTGTGTCTGCTCATGAATGCACCTAAAGCCAGCTGTATGATGTGTGCCATGCAAGGTATGTGGTTCCTCAATGCCGGCCACTCGATTTCAGAGGCCTCAAGTGTAGATTGCAGCTCGCGTGTTATCGAGTTGTTTGTGGAAGCATTATCCCTTGTAATACCGAGTAAATGGCTGTCGGTAAGCTCAAAACGATCCAGCACGTCCTTCAAATGTACAGCTGGCCTTGCTCCAGTATGTTGGCCCTTGACCAATCATCGTTGATTAGCTTGCGAAACGGGAACGGAACAGGCAATAAACCTCATCGAACGCGAGTTGAACTTCACGCAATGCCCAATTTCGATATATATAGTAAGCAATAACCGACGTTATGGCTAGTTTGTTTGTTGAAGTCCATCCATCCAATGCTAAACCAACTTTATTTCGTAATGGCAATTGCTTCTTAATTGCATCCACAGTCAGTGCTTACTCCCTCTGGCAAATGTTACTAAGGGTGGTAACCGACGGTAGGACTAGGTAATTGCGTAATGCCTGATATGACCGTCGTAGCGCAAGATTTGACATAGCGTTCCATGGGATGCGTGCCGAAACAAATCCTAACATGAGGTAGCTATTCCACATGTCTTGGTGAAATTCGGAAGTTTCAAAGTCCTTAGCTGCCAATTTGGAACGTTTTGTCTGTCATTTCAATTAATATGAATTTAACTGAATGTCAAATCTGATTTTCCTCTGCAAACTGACTCTTGTGATTCCTCGACTTCCTTGCCTCTTCAAGATGGCCAATGCTGTTTCATCCACCGTCGAACTAGTCAATCCAGTAACCTCTGACTCTGTTAATTCAATTAACTTTGCGATGTGAGCTTTTGCCAGCAAGTGTTTCCCCATTGAGCTGGTCCCATGTTCTGATGGATGGCGAAGAACTTGATGACAAACAATCCAAATGATGCCAGGGCTGCCGGTCTCCTCATGTCCGCAGTGTAAATAGAATTGCCACGATGGCGCATGTCTAGAATTGTTCCAAGCAATAGGCCACTTCGAGCCTTCATTCATTGAAGCCCACCAAGCATCGAAGATAATTTGCAATGTAAGATCGCTCAAATCGCAAATAAAGACTCATTCCTTTTGGGAAGAGATCATAACCTCGAGCCAACAAGTGTTCAAAGATTTTGTATCAGACATGGTGGTAGAATTTAGGATGCTGGGTAATCCGACTCGAGAGACTGTCAAAAATAACGATACAGTAAAGCCGACTGCGGGTTCTTAAGTATTGACCCTACAGCTACAAGGAAAATAATCAGATCAGTAAGACATTGCATGCATATTTGTGAAGTTGAATACAAGGACAGATTGCAACGATTGACTGCGTAAAACTCCATTTGCGAACGGCATAATGCAGTTTATTGCTGTGTAGCGTTCGGAGCCTTGACGCACCATGGGCGCTGAATAGTAGGACGTGGACGCGATATCGTCACTTGCATTTTTCCTAATAAAGGCTGTTGATAGTATCATTGTGGTTTGTCTGCGTTCCATTCCGGTTAGATTATCTAAGATGCCAGCACACAATTCGTTGACGCTCCGTTGACACTCATTTTGGGACATGGTTACAATCCTGTCGTAAGCATATTTGCCTAGAAAGGCGGCTAATTGTATGATTGTAGATCATTGTGGTCGCATAGCCCCTTGATTTTCGAAGATGGAAGGACTAAAATCATTGACGCTCCGTTGACGCTCATTATTGGGGCATAGTGACGATGTCATTGAAAGCATTTTTGCCTAGAAAGACGGCCAATAGTTCGATTATGTGTTAATGTTGCCGCACTGCCCCCAGATCTGCCAAGATGCATGGCCAAAAGTCGTTGATGCTCTGTTGACACTCATTATTAGGGCATAGTGACGATGTCGTCGAAAGCATTTTTGCCTAGAAAGACGGCCAATAGTTCGATTATGTGTTAATGTCGCCGCACTGCCCTCGGATTTTCCAAGATGCATGGCCAAAAGTCGTTGATGCTCCGTTGACTCTCATTTTCAGGGCATAGTGACGATGTTGTCGAAAGAATTTTTGCCTAGAAAGACGGCCGATAATTCGATTATCTGTTGATGTCGCTGCACTGCCCTCAGATTGTCCAAGATACAGGGCCAAAAGTCGTTGACACGCCATTGACGCTCATTTTTACGACATAGTCGCGATGTTGTAGTAACCATTTTTGCCCAGAAAGGCAGCCGATAATCTGACTATGGCTGAATGTAGCCGCACAGCCCTAGGATATTACATGATACAAGGCCAAAAGTCATTGACGCTCCGTTGACGCTCATTTTTAGGACATAGTAGCAATGTTGTAGCAAGAGGTTTTGCCTAGAATGGTGGCTGATAGCGCGATTATGGGGTAACGTCGCCGCACAGGTCATGCATTTTGGAAGATGCAAGGCCAAAAGTTGTTGACACTCTGTTGACGCTCATTTTTAAAACATAGTAGAAATGCTGCCACCACCATTGTTCCATAGACAGGCAGCTGATATTTTGATTATGACGTACTGTAACCGCCCAGCCTACTGATTGATTCATGACGCACTGCCAATAATTGTTGCCGCTCCGTTGACGCTGATTTTTAGAATGTGGCAACAAGCGTGTCATTTACCTTTTTCGCAATAACGCCGACCTCTACATCCGCTTTGGGAGGATGTGGCAATTCAGCCCATTGATTGCTTAATGTGTAAGACTCAAAATCGTTGACACTCTGTTGACGCTCACATTAATCACATCGAAACAGCCTTAGTACACTCAATAATTGTATGCAACCAATCATATACTCATCATTGACCTCCATTATTGCCTTTGTATGTATTATCGTTTGCATCCAGGAGTGGTGTTACCTCTCAGTTTCTGATAAACTGCTATCTACGCAATCCGAGTGAGAAATGATGTGACCCTATCACATTCCTGCACTTTCGGCTGGCAATTGATGGCATGTGGTTCATTTGAATAGTTTCTGGTAAATATAGCTCGACTTCCTCACCATTCCTCATCCAGCTCCTTCTCCTCGATTTCCATGACGTAACACAAGCAATTTCAAATATCTCAACCATGTGCACCAGGTCTGTGGGGAGAGTTCTGCAGTTGGATACAGGGATGAATTTAGCATGACGGTTGTGGTTCAGATCGATTTGTCATGCGCACTGACTGCTCTTTCTATGACACGTATGACATCACTCACTTAAATTTTGTTAGCACATTTCGTCACTAATATTGCTTTTGCATTGTCACTTAACAGTCACTTGCAGAAAGACACTGCACATTTTGGCAGTCTTACAGTGCGATTTGGATTCTAGAACTTTCACATGGTGCGTTCGACCCTTGCACATGCACAGATGAATTATCATGTCTCACAATTTTGTCACTGAAATCAAGCAAAACCTGACAGGTAACGAAATTGGTAAATAACTTGCATTTCACCGCGATCAGACATCAAATATTACAGTTTGCATATCTATTCTCAGCCGGATGCAGGAGCCGTCACCATCTCTTTGTCAGAATCCGATACCTATATGGTAATTAGCTGGAGGCTATATGCAGGGGTAACAGCCTATTGCTTCAACAGAGCTTACAGGTTCAACTGGCTTCGCATTCAGCAACGTTGACGAATCGGGCTCCGCAGCTGGTTCACCGCCCGGTATGCTCGATTATGACTGCGGCTTCACTGAACCTAGCCAGATATGACTACTTCCTGGTCGAGAAGTCCCTTGCGGTCTTTGCGGTATTCCGGGGACAATGTCAACACTCTACATCAGCTCTCCAAAGATTGTTGGTGGAGGTGCCGGAGCGTCATCATTCGTTGGCAGCTGAACGACTGCCGGAACCATCAATTCGAACATGCCGTACTTCTTATCTCGTCCACGGAAGTAGTCGGCTGCATTCTCCCATCCAGGTTGACTCAATTCGTCGAGCTTCATCTGCTTCTGCCGAAAACTCTCCATGCGCTGGTGTACCATTTTGGTGATCGTGCCCATCACCCAGCCGGGTTCGTCATCTTCGCTCAGCTTGCCCTGCTCAGTGTCTTCATCGTCCTCGTTTTCCCCATCCTCCCCTTCATCGGAACTTGCAAGATCACTCAGACTGTCTCCGATAGTAACCAGCATCTCATCAAACGTTGTTTCGGGCTCTCTGTACAGCGATCCGGCGATTTCAGCATGCTTCATATCGTGCCGCTCTTGCTGAACCGCTGTCTCTGCGTCTTCAACTTGCTTTCTTGCCCCAGCGGTCTCTCTCTCAACATAATCCTCAATCCATTTCTCATTCTTTTCATTGCTTAAGAAGTGCGTTGCTCGTCGTTTCTCCGCCGCAAGCTTTTTTTCAGATCTCAAGCTGCGCAATGCCCCAAGTGCTCGGACTCTCTCTGCTTCCAAGCCGCTCTTGCCTTCATTAGCACGATGACGTTGTTGGGTTGACCGCTTTGTCGAATTGCAGTTTCTGACAGCCGGAAGTGGCGAAAAGTTCTTTCTCAGAGCATTGACCATTGTAGTTTGCGTGGAATTTGTTGTTGGGCGTGAAGTTGGATATTGCAAGTTATGGACAATATGGAGGCAAGCTGCGTCTTTTATGTCAAGGTTGGTACATTTACTCATCTTGAACAAAGCAAAATCTCCCTCTTGACTGTCAATGAATCAGGAATAGTGACGCTAACTGTTCAACATGACATGATTGTTAGTGTCATTTTCATGCAATATCCCGGGGATTATTTGAGACAAATATCAGCAGACGTCCTTTCCCTCGAACAACATCCTATTCATATATAGCGATTAGGCGATTCCAGCGGTCGTACACCGTAGTTTATCCCTGTGACCAACCAAACAACATCAGACCGACTTTTCGCATATTGCGGGGCGGTGAGCAACCCCTGCAACTTGCAGCCATACTCAGCAGGACTCATCTTGAGCATAACAATCATGTTGGCTGCTACTTATTCCATTCTGACAAGAAGCTAACTATATAGTCCTCAGGGCTTCCCAATTCCTCTCGTTATCATCTTCCTCTCCTATTCCTCACCAGCACATCATGGATACACAACCACCGCCGCCAGGTGAGAGCGGATCAAATACCGGCCGATTGGCGGGCGCTACAACAAATACGGACATTCCTAGCACACAACATGAGCGCAGACACAAGTTAGTTCACCGCAACGCTGCCAATGCAGCCACCAAACATATAACCCAGGTTGAACATTTAAAAATCGTCCGCAAGACTGGAAGCAGGAAAACTAAGAAGGAGCATGCAGTGGGATGTGTCCATCTCGAGGCAAATGGCGGTCAATTAACTAAATAACGTACAGCGAGTGTCCGTAGAGAGCTACGTAACGAATTTAACGCCGCCTGCAAGGGGAAACCTCCACGGTCGACAAAGGCATTTGTCCGCACAGTCCACGAAATTGAACATCATGTTGTTGCCACCTCTGGGATTTTCGCAGATGAATTTCCTGATGAGCATCCCCTTGAGTGGACGAAGCAGGCATTAATCACCATAGAGGAGGCCACGGAAGTGTATATGGTCGAGGTAACAGCCGAATTTCATTGTTCGAAGCAGCAACTAATTTCTTGTAGGTTTTGAAGATGTCTGCAACTATCGCAAGGCATAGAGGTCGGGTACAGCTGGAACAGTCCGACATGCGCCTGGCGTTGAATATGGCCAAAATGGCCAAAGAAGGCTTTTCGCGCGCCGCAGTCGAGGACACGAAATACCTCATTAAGAAACCACGCGCCGAGGTCCAAGAAGAGAAGAAGCGGGGTGTTGAGTTTCCTGGGCACAAAATGGTGAAGGCTGCAATACAAAGACACCTGGCAATGCTTCATCAAAACCAAACATCTGGCTGCCTTCCTTGCTACCATGGCACTGCAAAGAATCTGCCAACATGCTGGAGACGCAAAGAAACAGATGCACCTCCACCCAACCGACGCAGAGAGCTGACTCCAGAGCCGACTCCACCACTGCCCGGCACGCCACCCGCCCCAACTCGTAACACTTCCGGAGTTCAACCTTCTTGATTCGTCAATTTGCATGCGGGATCTACGTATTCGAATGCAGCTCATCCCTGTACAGAATTTTTCAACGATGATGACACCGAGCACAATACTGATCTTGATCCAGATATGCTGACTGATGAAGGTTAGTACACACTCTGTGGTGTGGAAATGCAGCTAACAATCATTTCGAAGACAAGAGCAGCGGATTGAGCGATCCTGCAACTCATGACGAGCATTGAGCGAAAGACACAGGATTTTGGAGATTATTATTAAATATATCTATATATTATTAAAGAACAACGTAGTGATCAAGAAGAAAGTAAACAAACACGCTAGAAAGGCAGCCAAAACAATGTGAATGATGGACTGTGCCAAATTAAATGATTGCATATTGCGGATACAGCCATGGCAAAATGAGCGTCAACGGAGGGTCAAGGATTTTTGGTCATGCGTCCTGGGAAATCACACCTCCGATAGGTTGTAGTCTGTCTTAGATCAATTTTTGGCTGCCTGTATAGGCAACACAGATTGCAATACCCTCCCTGCCCCATCATGAAAATGAGCATCAACGGAGCGTCAACGATTTTTGGTCATGCGTCCTGGGAAATCACTCCTCCGACAGGTTGTAGTCAGTCAGAAAGGAATTATTGGCTGCCTTTATAGGCAAAACAGATTGCAATACCCTCCCTGCCCCATCATGAAGATGAGCGTCAACGGAGCGTCAACAAATATTGGTCCTGCCTCCCGCGAAATCACACCTCCGAAAGGTTGTAGTCAGTCCTAGAGGAATTTTTGGCCGCCTTTATTGGCAAAACAGATTGTAATACCCTCCCTGCCCCATCATGAAAATGAACGTCAACGGAGCGTCAAAGATTTTTGGTCATGCGTCCTGGGAAATCTCACCTCCGATAGGTTGTAGTCAGTCATAGAGGAATTATTGGCTGCCATTATAGGCAAAACAGATTGCAAGATCAAATCTCGTTGACGCTCTGTTGACGCTCTGTTGACGCTCTGTTGACGCTCTGTTGACGCTCTCTTGACGCTCATTTTCAGGATGTGGTTCGGCGCGTGAGTATGCTTCTTTTGAATATCAAGGCGGCTAATACGTCGAAAATGAACCGTGACGTACCAATGTCGATATTTTACGATTTACAGTAGCATATCTGAATGGGACCATAAATGTGGAACCTGATATGCAGAACCGGAGATTGGAACCGGCGGGTCCAGCCAATCGCAGCGAAACCCGCAGGTTGACATGTACGGGTCCGGGTTTGGCCCGCCAAGAGTCAGCGGGTCGGGTTTTTGGACGGGTCTGGAACTGAACTGACCCGTTTTTGCGGTCCAACCCCGGACCTGTTGCCAACACTACCCAGTAAACTCTGAGTTTGTGGAAGCTTTGGTCCAAAGATGGCTGAAGTCTGTTGATGTTTTGACATTGACATTCACGTAGCCAACCTACTGGACTAAGCGCTTTCGGTACCATTACCATTACCATTACCATCTGCTGCACCATCACCATAACCAGCGCCATCACCATCATCACCATCCGCCCCAGATCAAATGCATATACATATTCCCAACATCCACCAGAAACAAACACCAGATTCTGCTGAGACAACCAAGTTGGATAATTGCTCCCCCCAAGATTCAAACGTCCACCGTACAGCAGAATCTGAGGCTGCAATTGTCAATACCATGACCTTAAGGCATCAAGAGATCTTGTCATGGTGGCCACTCAAAAATTAAGGTTCAAACTACTATATTGACCGACATCATGATTTCGGCCAACATACCCCACCTGCCACCTGCCACCTGCCGCACACCACACAACACAAGCCGGCTGCCGGCCACCAAACACTTCCCGCCAGATTCCCCCAGCCTCACACCTCCCAGTACAGTGCATCCGCAACTGAGCAAGTCTCTGGATCGAGTACACAGGAGCATACATGGAAGCATATAGTCAAGTGAGTTACGGTGTGTCTTTGCTGCATGAGAGCTTACATAGGAGCATCTTTGAGAGTGCATCTGGGAGTGTACTTCAGAACGTACTCTGAGGTGTACTTGGGAGTATACTCGGTTTGTACTTGTGAGCATACTCGGTGTGTACAGCATAGTGTACTCCGTTTGCAGTTGGCAGTGTACTTGGTGTGAACTTGGCAGTGTACTCAGTGTGCACTTGTCAGCCTATGCGGTGTGTACTTGGCAGCATACATAGTGTGTACTTGGCAGCGTACTCAGTGTGACCTTGGCAGCGTACTTGGTGTGTACTTGGCAGCGTACTCTGTGTGTACTTGGCAGCGTACTCTGTGTGTACCTGGCAGCGTACTTGCTGTGTACTTGGCAGCATACACGGTGTTTACTTGGCACCGTACTAAGTGTGTACTTGGCAGTGTAGTTGGTGTGTACTTGGGAGCGTACTTGGTGTGTCCTTGGGAGGGCACTCAGGTGTGTACTTGAGATCATACTCAGTGTGGGTTTGGGAGCGCCTTGAGAGCTTACTTCAGAGTGCATAGTCAAGCAGGCTGAGGGTGGGCCATCGAGTGCAACTGGGAGCGTCCTTGAGAGTTTGATCGGGAGTGTAGTTGAGCCCAAACTCAGAGGTGTACTTTGGAGTGTACTTTGGAGGATCCTTTGGAGTGTACTTTCGAGTGTACATTGGAGTGTACGTCAGAGCGTACTTCACAGTATACTTGGGAGTGTACTCAGCCTATATATTGAAGCATCTTGAGAAATATTTTGGGTGCATATAGTGAAGCAGACTGGGAGTGTGCCATCCAGTGCAACTTGGAGCATCCTTGAGAGCATGCCTGGGAGTGTACTTGAGAATGCACTCTGTGGTGTACTTGGGAGGGTACTCTGTGTGTATTTGGGAGTGTACAATGAGAAGCGGCATTGAGAGCATCCTCAGTAGTGTACGTGGGAACATCATTGCAGTGTACTTCGGAGCGTCTTGAGGGCTTTCTGGAAAGCATAAGTTAAGCAGGCTGGGAGTGTTCAGTCGAGTGCAATCAGGAGTAGTGTTAGCAATGAGTCCGGGAAACCAGCCAGTGGCCCAGGATTGGGCTGCAACAATGGTTCTGTTCAGTTCCACACCCAACCAAAAACCTGACCTGCAGTATCTTGGTGGGCCAAACCCATCCATTGACCAGTCAACCCGCGGGTTTTGCCGGATTTCGCTCTACCTGTCGGTTCTAATCTCCGGTTATGGTTTTCTGGTTTTTCTATTGATGGTCGCATTGACATATCCTACTGTCAATCCCAAAATATGGACTTTGGTATGTCACTGTCTATTTTTAATGTATTGGCTGCTTTTGTAACCAAGAAAAAGAGAGACACGCTCCCTGCCCCATCCTTAAACTGTGAGTCAATGGAGCAAAAACGATGTTTGGTCAGCACCATGGGTAATCTAAGTGGCAATTGGTTGCAGACATTCATAAAGGAGGTATAGGCTGCCTTTATGGGCAAAAGAGAAAGCAACACACTCCCTCATTCTGGATATGAATGTCAACAGAGCGTCAACGATCTTTGGTCTTGTATGTCAGGTAATCAATCAGAGACATAGTCACTGTGATGCATAATGAAAGTATTGGCTGCTTATCTGTGCAAACACGTTAGGGATGACATCACTACTATCTCCTCAAAATGAGCATCAATGGAGTGTCAACCATTTTTGGTATTTTAAGTCAGTTAATTGAAAAGTGATTTAGTTGTTGTTATACATAATCAGAGTATTAGCTGCCTTTATAGGCACAGGAGAAAGTGACCCACTCCCTGCTTCATCTTGCAAATGAGCATCAACAGAGTGTCAACGATTTTTGGTCTTGTAAGCCAGGTAATTAATGAGTGATTTGGTTGTTTTTAGACATAATCAAAGTCTTGGCCGCCTCTATAGTCAAAAGAAAAACAAAAACGCTCCCTGCCCCATCTTGGAAATAGGCATCAACAGAGCGTCAACGAATTTTGGCCTTGCATTATGGTGAAACAAACTGCGATGTGGCAGTTATTGTCTACATATAAAGTTTTGACATGTTTTATAGTCTAAAACACTCATCAAAACTGAGTTGCAAGTTTGGGAATGAATAAAGTTGTTATTGTCTGGGAGACTGTTGCGAGAACATCTCTGGCTTATCTGTCTATACAGGCTGCCAACTCCTTGTTTATTGATGTCTGTTATCAGGCACCACTTAGATTACCCAAGATGTAAGATCAGAAATAATTGACGCTCCTTGGACACTCATTGTCAAGATGGGGCAGGGAGCATGTCACTTTCTCTTTTGCCTATATAGGCAGCCAATACTTGGATTATGAATCACCATGACCATTTCACTTTGTAAATGCCTGACTTACAAGTCCAAAAATTGTTCAGGCCCTGTTGACACTCATTTTGCCCGGGCGTATCTGCAATATGCAACCATTTCATTTGGCATACTATATGACTAATGGTGTTTTGGCAGCCATTCTATCGTTTTCATGTACTTTCTCCTTTATCACTACATTGTTCTTCAATAATACATATTAATATATGCTTTGAAATATACTTTAAAGTGTCTGCTAATTGTTGATAATAATACCTTCAAAAATCCCGGTTCTTTAAAACGACACTAGACACTATCTGCAGGTTTGGTCACCAGGCTGCTCTTGTCTGCAAAATGGATATCACCTGCATCATCACCCCACAGAGAGTGTACCAACCAGTGGATGTCTCATGATCAGTCAGCAAATCTGGAATTGAATCTTTATCACCCGTGCGATCCTTGGCATATGCATCGAGATTGAAAAATCAAGTATTGGGAAGAGGATTTGGTATCTTCACAGTTCAGGGTGGCACACCTTAAGTTTGGGAACTTTGAGCTCCCTCATTATCACCGTCTGATGCAGGTTGTCTTCTGGGCGGAGGTGGTGTCGGTTCTTGGGGAGGTCCACCCTCTCTTTAGCGCCTCCAGTGTGTCTGCGGATTCTTTGCTTAGACATTTTGGACAGGACAGCAGCTGTCCATTGGAGTTTCACAAACCATTGCCAGGTGTCTTTCTATCGCAGCTTTCACCTCTCTATGCCCAAGAAACACAACTCCCCACTTCTTCTCTGATCAGACTTCAGCACAAGGATTCATGATCAGGTATTGCATTTCCTCCATTGAGGCACCTGAAAACCATCCTTTGGCCATTTTGGCCATATTCAAAGCAAGGGGCATGTCGGACAGTTCTAGCAGTACCCGACCTCCTGGCCATGCCATAGTAGCTGACTGGTTGAAAACCTACATAATATTAGTTGCTGCTTCTAAAAATGAAATTCGGCTTTTCCTTCTACCATATCTGATTCCATAGCCTCCTCTGAGGTATGTGAAGGCAGTTTCATCGATTCATGGGAATGATTATCGCGAAATTCGTATGTTACAATACCAGAACTGGAAATGTCATGATGTTTAATTCTGCGGAATGTGTGGACAAATGCCTTTGTCGACCACGGAGGGTGCCCTTGAGGGAATCTTGACATTCGTCACGTTGCTCTCTACGTACACCAGCTGTGCATTATATAGTTTGTTGACAGCCGTCTACCTTAGTAAGCATTTACTCACGTCATGTTGCATGCTGCTTAAGATTGTTGCTGCGTACCGTTTCATGGACAATTATTGAATGAGTGTCTTGGGACATATTTTTGGTGGCTGCATTGGCGGGGTTGTGGTGGGCTAACTGGTGTCGGCAGTGCTACTGTGTCCCAGGGGGCGGTATTTTGGATGAAGCGCCTGTCGGTGAGCTCAATTCGGATCTGCTTGCACCTTGCCAAGGCATTTGTGGGGCCATGAATTGCTGTTGTGGACAGGGAGAGGAAGATGATCACGAAAAGAAGTGGGAACTTCTGAGCAATATATAGTGTGCTTCAGGGCAAAATGGAATGAGTGACAGCCTAGTTGAAAGTTCTACTCAACACGAATCCTACTGCATACAGCTGCAGGTTGCACGGGCTTCCAACCGTCTCGCAATTTGTAGATGACTGGTCTGATGTTGTTTGATTGTGTACTGGGATAAATTGTGGTGAACGACAGCTGAAATCTCATGTTTGCAAGATATACAAAGGACATTCTTCGACAGAAAGGATGTCTGCAGATGTTTGTCTCAAGACCTCCCCAGGATCATACCTCAAACTCAGGCCAAGAATCGCAACATGTTGTACATTTAGCATTACTATTCCCCATGTAGTAATGGTCAAAACACAGATTGTGTTTTTCATGTTGATCAAACGTAACAACCTTGACACAAAAGACAAAGCCTGCCTTCATCTAGGCCATATTTTCCAACATCCAACATCTCACCCAACAACAAAGTCAACACAAGATGCAATGGTCAATGTTCTGAAACAAAACCTTTTGCCACTTCTGGGAGGCAAATACGGCAAACCGACGTTGCAATCGACATGACAACGTCATCAAGCGAATCGATGCAACAGCAGCATGGACGCAGAAAGGGTCCGAGCCCAAGGAGCGTTCCGTAGCTTACAATGTAAAATACAGCTTGCAGCAGGTACAAGACAAGAAACGCACATGTTAAGCAACAAAACGCGAGAGAAATGGATTGAGTATCATGTGAATGGAGTAACTGCTGTCGCAAGAAAGCAAGTTGATGACGCAGACACAGCGATTATGCAAGAGCAGGAAGATCAAACAAATGCTGAAAATGGGGGATTGACAACCAGAAAGCCGGAAAAGACATTTGAGGTGATGTTGAATACTATTGGAGACAGTCACCGTGATCTTGTATGTTCCGATCATGAGGATGATGGGGAAGATGAGGAAGAGAATGAAGAAGATACAGAGCTAGGTAAGCTGAGCAAAGATGATGAACCTGGTTGGGTGATGGGCACAATCTCCAACATGGTACAGCAAAGCAAGGAGAGTTTCCGCAAGATGCAGATGAGGCTGGACGAATTCATGCAACCGGGATAGGGGGACGCGGCTGACTACATCTGTCAGAGAGATATGAGGTACAGGATGGCCAAATTGAAGGTTCTGGCAGTTGTTAAGCCACAACATGATTAGGTTATATCCGCTCCTGCCCCAACGACATTCGCAGAGCTTATGGAGACTCTTGATATCATCCCCAGACAATTGCCAATGCAGCAAGGGACATCTCGGCCAGGAAGTAGTTCTATGACACTTGGTGCCAGGAAACGACCGTCTCACAAATGCAAAGTGTCTCTCCGCACCAAGGTGGCGCCGGATTCGTAACCGATCAAGATATGGAAGCCTGTTGAACCATTAAGCTTCTACTCCTGGAAACAGCCTCCCTAGCTAATGACAATATAGAAATCGGATTCAGATGATGAAATGGTCATGGGTCCCGCGTTGCCAGAGGTATAGATATCCAAACAGCAATGTTTGATGATGTATCTCTTTGAAAAGCAATTCGTATATCTATTTTGCTTCATGTTAGCTTTCTCTGGATTTCAGCTACCGAATTGTGCGATATGAAAATTCGTCTGTGCATGCGCAAGGGTCGTAAGGGCCATGCGAACGTAGCAGACTCCAAACTATTTCAATGGACGACCAACAAACTTGATATTGTCTTGCCCGTTATGGTCAAGCAAGAAAGCCAAAACTACAATACAAACTGAAATTAATAACAAAATCTAAGGCAGTGATCTCATACGAGTCATAAAAGGAGTGGTCAATGCGGAATGCCAACCCGCATGAATGAGGACTGTCATGCTGCATTGATCCATCCATCCAACTGCATAACTCTCAACTCAGACCTGGTGCACATGGTCAAGATTTTGAAAATTGCTTATGGTAGGCCACGGAAATCAAGGAGAATGAACTAGATTAGGAAAGGTGAGGCAGTCGGGCTCTACATATGAAAAACCAGTGGATGGATCAATATGCCATAAATTGCCTGCCGAAAGTGCTAAAACGTCAGGGGCCTGTGTCATCCATTGCACAGGTAATGTGTATAGAGGTGGATCAGAAATTGAGAGGCCTCGAAGCTTCTGGATGCAAATGAATATACATTCACATGATATATTGGCTGTCAATAATTACTGTATGCATTTTGCCATACACTTGTTGCACATCCAATGACTGTGTGAATATCTGTAAGGTGAGCATCAACAAAGCGTCAACGAGATTTAGTCTTACACATGTTGCAATCAAAGGGCTGCGTAGTCACATTCTTCCAAAGTGGAAGTATTGGCTGTCTTTCTAGGTAAAGCAGAGAGCGACACACTCATCGCCCCATCCTAGAAATGAGCGTCAATGTAGCGTCAATGATTTTTGGTCTTGCATTATGGATAATCTCAGGGCTGTGCAACAGCATTTACCCCTAATGACAGTATTGGCCACCTTTATGGGCAAAAATGATACTTGTGATATTGCTATCACCTCAGAAAGATGGGCATCAAAGGAGTATCAACGATGTTTCTGCTTGCATCTGGGACAATCAAAGGGCTGTGCAATGACATTGACCCATAATCCATGCATTGGCCGCGGTTTAGAACAAAAATGGTAATGACGATATCACTACCGCCTCCTAAAATGACTGTCAACAGAGAGTCAACAGTTATTGTGGGGGCTCAGCAAGCTATACAGCAATGCACTGCATTGCATTGTTCCTATCTGGAGTTTTTAAAGGTCAGTCTTTTTAATAAATCTTTGTAAACAACATCACAAATATGCATGCAATGTCTCTAGTGTTAGCAACGGTTCCGTTTTTGGACCGTTTCTGCTAAAGCAGGTCCAAGAAAACCCGGACCAAGCCAGTTCGGTCCGGGTTTGTGCCAAATGGTTCGTTCAATTAAGTACTTGAATATTCATCTGATAATTTAGTGTTTAGTACATGACATATGGATCTTTAGATGGCGCATCTTTTGGCGGTCTCCGATTTTTGATATCTTCAAAACTCAGCAAGCAGCTTTGAAATTATTGTCATTTTGGGCCGAAAAACGAGGTTTTTGGGCTACCGCTTGCAGAGATTTAAAGATATCGAACACCGGAGACAGCCAAAAGATGAGCCGTGCTGAGCTGCATATTTTACATACCAAACACTAAACTCTCTGATCAATATTTGTGGCCTTAAAGTGATGGTTCGCTTGAAAAATCGTCCATTCTCGATGGGGTAAGGCTGTTGCCATGCAGACCTATAAAACCAGCCGGGTCCAAAACTGGAACCATTGCTAACACTAAATGTCCCACAGGTCTTACATTTTTCCTGCTCCTAGCTCAAGAGTCAATATTGAAGAACCAGCGTTCTACCTTACTATAACGAAATGTTAGACAGTCTTTGAAGTCAAAATATGTACCTATCGAATTCCCACGATGGTAGCGGATTCAAAATCTTTCAATACCTCATTGCAAGAGGTTAGAGATCTTTTAACAAACAACGTGTCTTTATTCGTGATTTGAGCAACCTTACTTCACAATTCATCTTGGATGCATGGTAGGCTTATATGAATGTAGGCTCGAAGCATTCTATTGATTGGAATAATTATGGACATGGGCCTTCATGGTGATTCTATTTACGCAGCGGAATTGGGGAGACCGGCAGTCCTGGCGTCGGATGTATCATTATTTGCCATCAAGTTCTTCGCCATCCATCAGCGCATGGGAGCAGCCCAATGGGAAAACACTTGCTGCCAAAAGTGCACATCGCCAGGATGAACGAAGTAACTCAGTCGGAAGTAACAAAATTGTTTAGTTCGATGGTCGATGAAACAACTTTGGCCATACTGAAGAGACAAGCAAGTCAAGGAATTACATTATTAAGATTGCAAAGGAAATTCATATTGGTCATTCCGTTTTTATCTATATTAACTCAATTGATATACAAAACTCTTCAAACTTGCAGCCAAGAACTTTGTAAATGCCTAAATTTACCAAGACAGATGGAATCGCTACCTCATGTTCGGATATGTTCTGGCTCATATTCCATGGAATGCTATAACACACCTGGAGGTACGACAATCATGTAATGCATCATTCAGCGAGTTCATTCTACCATCTGCCAGCACCCTTGGCACCGTCGGCTGGAGGGCATACTGACTAACACTGGATGCATTTAAGAAGCAATAGCCGTCAAAAAATAAATTTACTTTATCTTGTGACGGGTGCACATCCACAATCAAATTAGCCACATTATTGTTCATTGTCTACTATATGAATCGAAACTGGGCATTGCAGGATGTACAAATCGCTTTCGATGAGGTTGATAGCTTATTCTCTTTCTATTCTGATAGCAAATTAAGGATGATCGGTCAAAGTTCAACATGCTGGAGCAAGGCTAGCCATACATGTGAAGGAAGTTCTTGATTGTTTTAAACATACCGACGGGTGTTTACTTGGAATTACGACTGATCACCCTTCCTCCAACTACTTGATGACTCGCGAGCTGCAATCAACCCTTGAGGCCTCCAGAATCGAGTGTGCTGCATTGAGAAACCACATACCATGCATGGTGCACATCATTCAGCTTGCTTCAAGTGCATTCCTGAGCAGTCTGGGGGTAAAAGGCCACACCAAGTCTTGGGAAGCCCATGAGCGCGATCAGCAAATTAGAGAGAATGAATGCATACACATTAGGAAGAGTCATAGACTTCAAAAAGAGGGCAATGCTAGATTCGACAAGGTGTCACCCACGAGACCAGGCTTAGCAAAGATAATTGAGAAAGTACGTATTTCAAGAGATTTTGAAAGTCCTGAAAGTGACCTTCACATAGCAGTGAATGCTTGCTGTATTGATTACACTGACACCAGGTCATCGAAACTAGTTCTTTGACTGTTAAAAAGCCAAAGTACGAATCATGGCAATACAGATTATGGATGGGAAGACAACGTGTAATTCGACACTGGAGTTGCTTGAGCACGCCTAGGGATCACGAAAATTCACCTGTGAGTGGCTGAAGATTCCAAATAATGGTCATTACTGGCCACGGTTCAGAAGACAGGATGAATGGACCATCGTCAAGTACATCATGGAAGTTTCAAGGCCATTATGACAATGGACCCTGTCGATGTCCAAAAGGCCTATGCTGAGTCTACATCACATTTTTACTGTCTACAATGACATGTTCAATGATATGAATGGTGTTATGCTAGCTTCAGCTAAGAATAAGACCCAATGGAAGGAAGACTTAGACTTCTCCATGATGTATGCATGACAGAAGCTGTCCAAATATTATGGTAAAGTTACATCAACGACAGGTATGGTACTCATTGCAGCAAATTTTCTTGATCCTTTCGGGAAGTTGCGATTGTTTAGGAGATGGGACATGGGAATTGATAATACTCCTGAGGACGAGTCTTCTTATACTACCCACAATTGGGAGGCATTTCTGAACTCTGTGAGGAATGAATGCTGTGCCAAACGTACACATTTGCCTGTCATTAAACCTGAAGGCATACTGAGCCACAATCTGTTACCCGTCACAATGGCTTCTAAATCTTGTCAATCTTCTAATGATCCATACAATTTTTGCAGTGATGATGGAGAATACATAATGGCTAACAATGTTGCTGAAATGATAACCGGACAATACGATCGTCTAGCACACTTATTGACTGCCGCAAGGCTCAATTTGGTTTCACCACCTCAGTCAACCAAGACCTAGGGGCAAATTAATCTGAATTTTAAGATTACCACTCCAATCGTATCGAGATTCGCAGTACATTGTGGATACTGGGTATCGCCGACTTTTGGCTTCAACCGGAGGTAACACAGTTGAAGTTTGCTGATGTGTCTAATGTGGAATGCGATGTATTCTCTATCATACCACATGGTGTCTGATTGGAGGCCAGTTTTGCACATGGGCGAGACGTTATCAGCTGAAGGCAGTCCAAACCGACAGGTGAGAGACTTTGCGATAATGTAATAGCAAGGCAGTTGGCTTGAGCCAATAACGGGATATTGGCCGGCTATGACCCAACACTGGATATCACAAGAACCCAAAACACCTTGGAAATGAAATGAGAGGTGGCGGAACAAAAATAGCACCAAATAGCCAAGATCAATGACTTTTCAGAGATGTGCCTGGGCAGCCAAAACCTAAGAGCTACACAGAGGGAATCTCGCTCTCAAATCAAGCAAGTGACAGCCGTAAGATACATTCCAGATACTGGAGAGATAGTCAACGCTTTGTGGTAAAACTTTCGACATGAGGGTGTGGCTGCATTGAAATTGTCGGAAAAATCACCGTTGCCACCAGCTTTGGCTGCAAAGGACATCCCTGGAGGACGAACTCAAGTATTAAATGTCTGCCAAATCAAAAGAATTGACGATCATGCATACGAAAATGATCAGGATAGTGCAATCGCAAGCATTTTGGACATTGAAAATTGGCTTCACTGGAATGGTGAGTTGGACAATCCAACCCGGAGCGAAGAAGACTAGGAGGCAGATAATGAGTGCAACATAAAGCTAGACAATACCATCTACGATCTGGAAAGCGCGGAGCAGCGGGATGTGAGTGTCGCACTGAACATTGCTGGATTGATTCGGCCAACACAGAGGTCAAAGTAAAGGGCTGAAAATATGTTAATGACGGTGAATGCAATGGAAACAAGCAGGAATAAGGTGAACAAGAAAAAGTAGGATAGAATGGGTCAATGTATTGTCAACAGGTTCTTTACCTAGTCTGACCGAGAATTTCATTTACAGAAATACTATTCGAGAATACTGAGCAGTCACATGTGAATATTGTTTAGGAAACAGAAGTATAGTGGGCACACTGAATCATTTGGCAAGATATATAATTTTTAATATAATGATAGTGACCAGTGCAAGAATATTACTGGGCTCGGCTCGGCCAAAGGGCCGAGTCTCAAACATTCAGAAAGGGAGTCAACAAGTTTGAATAAGTATGAAAACAATCATCGATGGCAGGAGATTTTGAATGGACAATACATTAAAATGTGCGTCAACGGTGTGTCAACGATTTTTGGTCTAGGTAGTAAGTTAATTGAAATGTATTTTGGTTGCAGTTATGCATAACCAATGTCTTGGCAGCCGTTCTAGGCAAAAGAGAAAGCGACATGGTCACTGCCTAATTCTTAAAATGAGCGTCAACAGAGCGTATTTGATTGTTGGCTTTGCATCTTGGGTAATCTAAATGGCAATCGGTTAGAGACATCCATAAATGATCTATTGGCCACCTTCAAACACCAAAACAAAAGTGACACACCCCCTGCCACATCCTGAAAATGATTGTCAACGGAACATTGACAATTTTTAACATCTGGCAGCTCAGGTAATCTAAGTGTCGCTGGGTGGCAATAATTCACATACGAAGTAATGGTGATCGGTTCAGGCAAACTAGTTCATGATATAACAGTTACCTTATCATGAAGATGAGTGTCAACGCAGTGTCAACAATTCTTGGTCTTGCATAGTGGTTAATCAAGGCATCGTGCGGATACTTGAGCTCCTAACCAACCTATTGACAGTTTTCAAAGGTAGAAATACAAAATGTGAAAGGAAAAACTCGGATTCCCAAATAATCGATATCGTGAACTGTACAACAAGCGATATGAGATTACAGGATGTTGAATAACTGATTGCGATAATATAATATTATGAAGCTGCAAAAACAAACAGATTAAATGAACCTACAGATGGATCTGCTGGGCGACCCAGTGACAACCCACCCAATCCAGATGTGTTGGGAGATTTCCATTGAACTGTACCCGAATTGACGGTTCGGGTGAATCGACAACGCCGACAGACAATTTGGCACAAGATTGGTCCCAATCCAGACCTGGACATGAGGCGATGGTCCGGAACCGTTGCTATCACCGATCAGGAGTGTACATCAGACCATCCTTGCAAGTATACAATGCCTAGGGAGCATACCATAACTTGGGAGAATGCAATGAAGCGCATTTGGTAGTTGGAATTCGAGTTTGTTGAATGCAGCATGATGTACAGTATCACATACACATAATCACATGTGTTCATGGTAATCTGGTCAATGTGCACGTCAATGGAGCCTCATCATGCCACACATCAAATATGCGATGGATTACCTTCGCAACAATTGCTTCACTATGAGTTATGTGTCATGTAAGGTCATTTTTCCTGGTGGCCCCTTATCACTGCAAGTTCATAGTCAGAGCAACTTTCATGTGTAGGGGATGTGAAAGGGAATTATACCACAACCTATCTGAGAAATTTCAGCAACTTTAGAGATTCCCAATCTTTGAAGCCATTTTATATACAAATCCACAAGCACAGGCAAAATGATATTACAGAGTATATATTTAGTTATGATTGTAACATACTTCTAGACAGTATATTCATTAAACCTTATAATGGTCCTTTATACTACAGCCAACTATTTAATTGTCCTGCCACAATTCTGTATGTGGAAATTCACTGCATAGTAGAAGATACACACAGCAACAATGGGATCATAGTTAACACCCATAGTTTCTGGGTTGACATTATGCAGAATAAACATAATAATCTTAATAACAGCTTTTCAGGATGAGTTTGATTGTTTCGAGTGCTTTTCAGATGCTGGATTCCCATAAACCGAATCCTCCACTCCCAGAACCACCTGCTTGCATGAACTGCCATCTCTACATTTTTTAAACAGTATCAGATCTGACTATAGTGTGTGTTACATTCTGACATCCCACAACATATGGTAGTAATACCAATGAGGTACAAAAATACACCAGAATGGGCTGTTTGGGTTGATGGATTCATCCAAGATATATTATAGAGTAATCCAATATATACTGTATCCATTGGAGCAATTGTTAGAGTAGTACATTTGGTATGATACCAAAAAGCTACTGATTGAAATGGTAGGACTTCACCAGTTATGAATCTTGGGGATATTGATACATATTGGGTGGAATAAGAAGGTTACTATGGTATTCTGAAAGATTATTATCACTACAGATATTTCATATATTATCACAAGATCAAAATGTTGCAGTGGGGCAGTGGGTATGATTTCTAATGTCCCAATCTAGTTGAAACATTATTCTGAATGAATTGGCACAAAGTACTTGCAATGTTGAATTTTTTGTTCCAAAGATAACTCAAAATGTTATAGCACCAATTTTCATTTATTCTCTACTTTCACAATACACAATAACCAATAATACATGCTCAAAGCATAGTGATATTAGAATCTATTTTACAAATGCTGCATAGAGTTCCAGGTGTGCTGAAAGCATCTTGTATTTATCCAGGTCTTTGTAGAGTATGTCAAGATAGAGCATCAGATGGATCCCGGCAGATACTATATTGGCAACGGGTCATCCTAGACTTAGACAAAATTCGTCATCCTGATACACATATCTCAACTAGTTGTTCGCCTGGGTCAGACGATAATATGGACCCCTGATTGAAAACACTCGAGCAGAGCTATCTGATGAATGATCAACCTACATTCCAGCTAGAGGATAGCGTCCTGCACACATTCAGAACAGAGTACAGTTGGGGACACCGATCAACTGGGGAACATTATTCTATGGTGAAAAGGATTCAGATGTCGGCTGGTGGCAAAATCCCATACCATATCATGCGAAGGGCTACATTTCATCAACAACAGCAAACACAGTATCGAGGGCCAATGCTGACTACCTAGATACCCTGGTCAATCCTATCATTGCTTCTAAGCTATTCCAGATGCTTCCATGCACTACAGATACTGAGTAATGTGCTTTCAGATGCTGCAACAGCAGTGTTCAATGGTTCTGAAAGTTTCTGCCGTTATGAATACAAAGTTTAGATATTACAATATATCACTTATAGCATTGTCCAATTGCAGATAATCTGGAAACTGAGCCCAGGTTTGCAGAATACTATACACTTGGTGTACAGTATTCCCACTGCTGTGGTTCCTACCGTCCCAGGCTGTATAACACAAAGCCATTGTATGTATAGTTTTTGTCTATTAGCTATTTGTGTTTCACAATGTCAAGCAGATTCAATACATTATATTTTGGAATGTATTCTTGCTCGCAGTCTAGCTATATATGAACATACAGTTTATTTGACTCATTAGCAAAATGTTAAAAGGTCTACAAGCAACATGCAAACCTCACAAATCCTCTAGTCAACCACACTTGTTCACTTAAGTATATCCAGATACTCCCAGGCCTCCCTGAACCTGAGCTAAGTACTGTCAGATGCTGCAAAAGCATTTTCAGATGCTTCTAACAGCAGCAGCAGTTGTTAAGGTGTATATAAAATGCAATGTACTGTGATGTATAGGATAGTCAAATTGTTGAGCAGTGGACACCAATGACCAGTGCTGTAGGAGACATTGAAAGCAGCTGAGACCTCTGAGCAGGTTTGCAGGTGACCATAACCTTGGTGCTGTATTCTCACAGGAGTGGTTTTCAGAGTCTCAGGTCCCATAACCACAGCACATTTGGCCTATCATATTCAACATTGTTAGACATGTGCATTGCATACTGCCAACAAGATTGTATACATTCTAATATAGTGTGTATTATCTTTATAAGATTGAATATAAATGAACATACAACCTATCTGCCTGGCAATTGTATTTTGGCAGTATCTGTAATGGGTAGGGTTGGATTTAGGTGATAGCAGTAACACAATATAATCAGATATAAATTTAAACTCAAGATGCATATTCAGAAACAAGACAAGCAGGTCAGAATTGTTGAAAGTTCAAAGTCATCAATCACTTCGCAATGCAGGAGAACTAGCAACCACCACAGAAATGGAAATTCTTCAATACTAATTTACCACTCTTTATAAACCGTTCATCTGGCACACTTGATTTATCTCTTACACTTCAAATTGTCACCAAAATCCTGTACTGTTGTCTCATACACAACCAATCAACCTGTTATTAAACACTTATGCCGCAACATCTGGGGTCATGACACATCTGCCCACTTCCTTCTCATACTAATGAATTCTGCAGCCAATATCCACATGAGTCATGCGATTCACTGGTCTTGCAACATGACCCAATTCTCTCAACTGCTGCCATGACTTGTAACTTTCAGCAGCAATACCTACCATTACAGATATTCTTGTATCGTGACAGTATCCCCCATTGAGGGTCCATGTTCCCCGAGAGCTTTCGCTGATGGCCAGGGAATCAAGGGATATCGATGGTGGATCTTGTTGATAGCATACAGGGCACCAACAATCGTTGCAGGTTCCCAAGTTGACATCACCCCCTATGCAATGAATTTCAGACTGTAACCATTGTTAGTACATTCAGCAATCTTCTACACCCGCCACCTGGTACTCCTCCTTGCCATCACCTTCCATGGGCGGGGGAGTTGGATCATACTGCCCAGGCAGGGGAGCATTCTCAACATAATCCTTCCACTAAATCAAATGAACCTGGTGGTTCCAGACTGCTGCAGGAATGTGGAATCACATGAGTAAGAAGCATCATAGCCAACCATTGTACATCGCCCAGAACAATTCCAATCCAATTCCGATCAGGAATGAATTACCCCAACCTGTTAAACATCCAGCCACCTATTCAGTTCCAGGTTGATACTAGGTGCCAGCACTGCAAAACCATATGTACTATCCATCAGGACTGCCTGTCCCCGTCTCATTTCAACTTGGAGGTACTTCTGAATGTGCTTCATTGTGTGGTGTACTTCAATAGCATTGACCCACCAATGAACGAAACTTTGTTCCTCTGAATGCACAAATTTCATGTGGGGGTCTATTCTATGAATCGCAAAGAAGGGGGTATACTCGATTGTTTTTGATGTGCCAATTTTTGCCCCAAACTGCGCCAAAGGCAACAACTTCACCCAATCAACTTGCTGATGAGTTACCAAGACTAGAAGATGCTGATCCTTACTGCTGCGTATTTATTCTGTCAACCGATCGATTGGAAGGTACAATGCAGTTGACAAACTCTGTTCAATCCAAAGGTGTTCACTAGACTATGATGATAAAACAGATTCTAGCTGCGGTCTTTGATGTGATACAGTAGTGAGGGGAAGGCAATGGATAGAAATCACCTCTCAAAGAAGCAGCTTTGACAGTTCATGGTCATTGCTCTAATCTTGGCAAGAGAATATATATAGCACTTTCGAATGGCGATTTACAACTACCTGAATTGCAACCTACTCCATACAATCCAGCAACCCAACCACAAAATATATTGATATATCATTGCACTTTTCCTCAGATACCGATAAGAGGTGAAGGAAACCACCTATGAAATCTGGCGAATTATAGGGTCATGAACAAACCTTAAAATTGCTGACCAGAATGGTTCCCACCCAGCCACATCTTCTTCAAATGAATGTGCCGATGCAAATGATAACATGTTTTCGGGTTTTCTAGATGGTCTGCAATAGCAAAATCATTAAACTGCTGCATTGATTTTTAGTTTTACTTCTCAGAATCCAGTATGAACCACCTTCACTTCATAATGCAAACAATCCTTTTGCTCTGTAGGTTTGAATACTGTTATGTCTTGCACATTATCTGCTTCTTGTATTGTGGGGATAACTGTATCTGGGAATGTAATAGTGCACTGAACTTTTACAATAATGTCAGGAACAGTATGGCAGCCCTGTATGGGTGGACTGTCAACCAACAAATGCAGTTGTTCTGGTAAGTTCTGCAGCTTTAGACTAACCAGTTCCATATTATTCAATCATTTATCCCCTCCCTCTGGTTCGTTTTCGGGCCTTTGGGTCACTGAATCAGCTTTCGCATTCAACATTCCTGGGCAACAAAGAATAATATAATCAAAATCCAACACATACTCTGACAACCGGGCTTGTGGTTGATGAAGGAGGTACTCCAGTATTAAATACACAAGATTGTTATGTGCCATTTGCAACAGTTGAAGATGCAAATCTTGGTTACAATCTGGTCTCCTATCTTCGTGGATCAGAATAATTACTACTGACTCTTTCTTATAAATATTGTAATCGCACTCTGCCAGTGTGTGTGATTTCGAAAAGTATTCCACTAGCTAATGCAGCAATTTGTAATCATGATGTGCCAATACTCTTCCAGAAAGATTATTGCATACATGTATTTTATTAAGTATTTGTATATAATGATTGAAATGTTAAATTACTGGAGATGTCATAAATGGAGTGACTATAGTTTCCACTGCTAACTGCTCTTCTGAGTTCATGCTAAATGAGCAATCCTGGTTTATAAGTCCGGTTAGAGGTTCTACTGTTTCTGATTACAACGGAACACATCATCCATATGAATTGACAAATCCCAAGCACTGTTGAAGTCTGAATACATTATTCAATATGCTTTTGGCTGTTTTCTTGTCTCTACTCCAATTACTGATAGTCTAAACATTATGTTGATAAACTGAGATACGTTTTGAAGATATTATAAGTACCTAGTGTTAGCAATGGTTCTGGACCATCACATTGGGTCCGGGTCCAGTTCGGAACCGAACCGCTGCCAAATTGGCAGTCCGGGTTGTCAATAAACCCGAACTGTCAACTCAGGTACGGTTCGATGTCAAACTCCCAACCTGTCTGAATTGGGCGGGTTGTCAGCGGGTCGCCCAGCGGGTCCATCTGTAGATATATAAAATGTTCTTGTTTTTGCAGTTGGATAATTGAATATTAGTAAAATTAGGTATTCGACAGCCAATAATCTCATTTTGCATGATTTGCAATCTGCGACATTGAAGATTTTGGAATCTGTGTTTTTTCTGTTATACATTGTATTTTTGGTTACAAAGGCGGGAAAGAGTTCTGTTATGAGCTGATTCATCCGCATACAGCCTTGATTACCCAATATGCAAGACCAAATATTATTGACGCTCCATTGACGCTCAGTTTCATGATGGGGTGAATTATGTGTCATGCACTGTTTCAAATAAAATAGCTGCCATAACATCGTCTATGAATTATTACTACAATGTGACACTTTGATTAGCCAAGATGCAAGACCAATAATTATTGACACACCATTGATGCTCATTTTCAGGATGGGGCAGGAAGCATGCTGCAATTGTTTTTGCCCCTTAAGGCGGTCAAAATCTCATTTATGCATGTTTACAAACCAATCGCCATTGAGATTACCCAAGATGCAAGACAAAATATTGTTGACGCTCCGTTGATGCTCATTGCCAGAATGGGGCAGTGACCTTGTCGTTTAGTATTTTGCCAAGGAAGGCTGCCAGTGCGTTGGTTAAAGATAGCAGCGACCAGGTCACATTTCAATTACCGTACTTACAAGACTAGAAATGATTGACGCTCCAGTGACGCAGATTTTCAGGATGGGGCAGGGAGCATGATGCTATTATTGTTGACTTGACAGGCAGCCAATACCTCGTTTACAAATGGCTGCAACCATTTGCCACTGAGGTTACCCAAGATGCACAGCCAAAAATCGTTGAGGCTCCATTGACGCTCATCTTCAGAATGGGGCAGTGAGCGTATAGTTTACTCTTTTGCCAAGAAAGGCTGCCAGTATGTTGGTTATGGATAGCACCGACCACTCCACCATTCAATTACCCTACTTTCAAGACTAAAAATCTTTGACGCTCGGTTGACGCTCATTTTCGGGTTGGGGCAGGGAGCATGATGCTATTATTTTTTGCTTGGAAGGCAGCCAATACCTGGGTTATGAATGGCTGCAACTATTTGCTACTGAGGTTACCTAAGATGGACAGCCCAAAATCGTTCAGGCTCCGTTGACGCTCATTTTAATGTACTGTCTAGTCAAGATATACGGCCATTAATAATTGCATTCATGATTGTTTGAACTTAGTGGTTGCCTTTCAGCCTGATCAGGACTTGGCTGAATAGCGAAGCCGAGCCCAGTGATATTCTAGCACTGGTTGCTCTCATCCGGTTAAAATTTATACATTTTGCCAAATAATGCATACTGCCCGCTTTACCTCTGTTGATTAACCAATTTTCTCACGCGACTGCTCAATGATCTCCAGAATATCGCTCTAAATGATATTCTCGGTCAAACTACACAATGGACTTGGTGAAAATACATTGACACATTGTGGCCAACTTTTTCTTGATCCCCTTATTCCTCCTTGTTTCCATTATATTGACTGTCATCGAAGTGTTTCAGCCTTCTTCTTTGACCGTCTAATAGGCCGAATCAATGCGGGAACATTCGGTGCGGTACATACATTCGGCTGCTCTGTGGTGTCTGAATCCTCACTGCCGTTGTCCAGTTCCATATCTGAGTCATTGTCTGCCTCCCAGTTGGCTTCACTGTCGATTGGATTATCCAAGTCCCCAATCCAGTTAAGCCAATTTTTGGTGTCTGAAATGCTGTCAGGTGAACTATCATCAGCAACAACTCTAGTGTGTGTCAGAGACACCCAGGTGTTCCAGACGGCTCTGACGGCTCTGATGGAACCTCGTACCCTCGGACAGAGAATTACATGCTGCCCGTCGCCCAGGCCACGGTTCGTGTTGCATACGTGCACCTTGACTTTGTGGTGACGTTTGCGCACCATCAGAAGGACACGTGTGTTACACTCTTCGCAGGGGCTGCAGTTATGCTGAAGCCTTTTACACAACGCCTCGCGATGTTGAATCATAGCTACTAATCGTTCAACGATTTTCAAAACTTATGCATTCTGTTTGTATTCGGAACTATGTATCTATGTATCTATAAAGCTACCTATCTACACACAGTATATCTGGACTGGCAGCACGCGGTGATTGTCAGCAATTCGAGGTGCGCTTGAAGATGACGACAAATATGTACTCCCCGTCGCTCAGTCCACCTCCGTTACCCCTGTATCTCTGTACACCCGCCGTCGCTCATCAACTATGTACTTGAAGGCCGTGATCGAGCAAGTTTGGAGATGCACTTTGAGGCTGTGATCGAGCAAGTTTGGAGACGCAATTGGAGACTGAGATTGAGTGAACTCAGAGATGCACTGGGAGGCCGTGATTGAGCGAGTTTGGAGATGCAATTGGAGACCGAGGTTGAGTGAACTCGGAGATGCACTGAGAGGCCGTGATCGAGCGAGATTGGATGTGCACTTGGAGGCTGAGATCGAGTGAACTCAGAGATGCACTCCAACCTGTGATCGACCGGGTTTAGAGATGCACTTGCAGCAGGCTGTGGTCCAGGGAGATCAGAGGTGTACTTGGAGGTGGTCGATCTAGAGGCGGTCGATGGGAGGCGCGCCAGGGGTTGAGACTCTATTCATAGGTTAGTTAACTCGAAACTGTGGGAATGGGCTCTTATGATATCGTGAGAATGGAGGGACGACAGACAATCTTAGGTGTATGCTGTACTCGGTGTATGCTGCACTCGGCGTATGCTGCACACGGCGGATGCTGCACTCAGTGTTAACTCATGATGATGGCATGGAGAGATAGAGAGAGATGACTAATCTTTGTGTACTTGCAATGATGGTAGAGTTGTGGACGAGAAAGAGAGAGATGGGGGATGAAGATGAGAACGATATGGAGGATACAAGCGGACCTGAGAAATCAGGGGTACGACTTGCCTGATTGGGTTTAGAAGATCTCGTATCAGTGAGAGTACCCGCCGGATCGGGACTCGTACCTGCCGTTTCAGCGATGGTAAATTGACTCGCACACAAAATTCTCTTAAGTCCCAGTTTCTCATGATGATTTCCCCCATCTCCTCTGATCTCTCTCTTTCTTGTGCTCAACTCTACCATCACCTAAGATCGCGAAGTTAAGTCATCCCTCTCTATCTCTCCATGCCATGAGCATGACTTAACAGTGAGTACAGCATACATCAAGAACAGCATCATCCCAAGATCGACAGTCTCTGGCTCCCAGCCAGATTCCCGCTCACAGCCAGTGTCTCAGCTGCCGTCACGCCTCCCTCCGAATCGACCGCTTCCAAGTACTCCTCCAATCTCGCTCGATCATAGCCTGCAAGTGCATCTCCAATCTCGCTCGATCATAGCCTGCAAGTGCATCTCCAAACTCGCTCAATCACGGCCTCCCAGTGCATCTCTGAGTTCACTAAATCTCGGTCTCCAATTGCATCTCCAACCTCGCTCGATCATGGCCTCAAAGTGCATCCCCAAATTCACTCAATCACGGCCTCCAAGTGTATCTCCAAACTCGCTCAATCATGGCCTCCCAGTGCATCTCTGAGTTCACTCAATCTCCGTCTCCAAATGCATCTCCAACCTAGCTCGATCACGGCCTCCCAGTGCATCTCCAAACTCGCTCTATCACGGCCTCCAAGTGCATCTCTGAGTTCACTCGATCTCGGCCTCCAAGTGCATCTCTAACCTCGCTCGATCACGG